>ORJL010129896.1_pt1 | contig 20857 bp, 23 predicted proteins | sample 1779941 | NCBI WGS metagenome assembly ORJL01 (sample SAMEA104232317, study PRJEB22302) | groundwater metagenome | biome: forest; feature: aquifer; material: groundwater | place: USA | collected 2011-08-07 | depth 5.8 m
AGGCTCTCGAACCACAGCGGGCAGGCCCTCTTCATGCTTAACGGCGTCCCGATTGCATCAGGACATGATTGATTCGGCCCAGATCGAACGCTCCGGTCGGGCCCGAATGATGGACCGGCCCACGACCGGCAGCACGCTTGGCGCTTATCGAATGGCGTCCAGATACCAGAGCACGCCGTGGGCAGCGCCGGGAGGTATCATGGCGTTGACTCTCGGCTCGGGCGAAGGAGGACGTTGGGACCTCTGGGACATCTCGATACCGGCTACGTCTACTCCCGGCCGCGCCGCCTCCCAGTGGACACTCACCCCTTTGGCCTCCAGGCCTTTGGCGTACGCCACCGGGTCCGCCATGTCCACGTGGATGAGATACAGGCCTTCGCCGCGCCGCTGCAGGAAGCGGGCGATTGGCCCATCGGGATCGTTCCACGGCTGTATTATCTCCAGGCGGACGTCTCCAACGTGGAGGACGCTCTCGCGCCGGTTGGGGAAATTCGTCGTGCGGGTCGGCTCGGCGAAGCCCAGGACATCCATATAGGTCTTGACGGTCGCTTCGATGTCCCGGCAGGCGATGATCAGGGTCCTGACCCTGTTGAAGGCGTTGTTCGGAAGCGCCGGTGTCGGGGTAGGGTCCGGGCGTCCCACCCGCCAGAGCACTCCGTGGGTATAGCGCGGGTGTATCATCAGCCGGGTGGCCGAGGAAGGCGGTCGCGGCGCTCCGCCGACGGGCCTCCCGCTGTCTACGGCCTCCCGGATAACCCGCACTCCCTTGGCTTCCAGGCCCCTGGCATACTGTTCCGGGTTGTCCACGGCCACGGTCACCAGGTACGTGCCCTCGCCGCGGGTCTGGATGAAGCGGCTGAAGACACTCTTCCCCTCAGGGTCATTCCAGGGCTGGACCAGTTGCAGGGTGATGTCTCCTATGCGCAGGGTCTGCCGGCGGTAGCGCAGCACGGAGAACTCGACGCCGGGCACCACCGGCTTGGCCAGGCCCAGGACCTCGGTATACGTCTTCACGGCCTCGTCCACATCCCTCACGCAGATGGTTATGTCCTTGACGGCACGGAACATGGCGCCTCCTTGCGATGGTGATGTGCTGCGACTGTATCACGGGGGAGGCAGGGGTGTCAACGCAATCTGGCCCGAAGGGATGTCGGGGCACGAGGGACCATTCAGTGATACGTGCGAGAATCCTTCAGCTCGTGTCCCAAGCTGGCGACCGAGCCAGTACATGGCCTCCCCCGTTCGCGCATCCAAGGCAGCAAAAGGAGATGTGGTGCCATGCTGCAGGTAGTCGTGCGGCCTTCAGGGTTTGCACAAAGTATGCTCCTTTTCGCCGTTCAGTACAAGTATTTCAGGGACGGGAGACTAGGACGCCAAGGCGCTTTGTAGCTTGACGGCTTCGGCGGAAACCTTGCGCTGGTACTGTTTCAAGGCTCCGGCTGCGATGCTATCGACAGCGATCCCTGAAGCGAAGGCCGTGAGGAGCGTTGTTGACGTTATTTGCTTGTACAGCCCCACATCGGGGAACAATCCCAGGCCCCCGATGACCACGAACACAACCCAAACGCTAAGTCCGATGGGTATCAGCTTCATTTCCTGCACGTGTAGCCACATGAGCAGTTCGTCCAGGCCAGCCAACCTGCCACCCTCTAGTCCCTTCTTGATAACATGAACGACATATCCCGCCATCAGGGCTAGGTAGTTGACGCCTATGGCCCGGCGGCTCCACTCTCCCTTGGTAGGCTCCAGCAAGGGAAGGACAAGGACGAAGGCCGCAAGCCCGAGGACAGGCAAGCCGAAAACGAGGACGTAGCTCAGGACACGCCTGGCGGGGTTCCGAGAAGCCTTTAGGATGACCCCCGTGACCTCATCTACCCATCCCTGGATACTCGGGTCTGCTCTCAGGTCACTCAGTACCTGGGGCCTGACGTCCTCACCCAACTCCTCAGCCCCAAGGTCGTCCTTGTACTCCTTGAGGAAATCGAAGTTGCATCCCACTCGCAGATGACGGAGGTGTCTTTCGTTGATCACACGAGGAACTCGGAGGAGTCTGATTTCCTTCAGCGCCTCCTGGACCTCAGCCAGCAGCTCTGAGAGGTACAGTTGGTTCGCCACTCTCAAGCTGTTAGTCTCGGGCCAGTTGTGCAAGCGCCGCCTCACATCGCCCAAGCGATTCCTGATGCGCTCCAACTCCTTGGCACATTCGGGACAGGGCCGTTGCACGTCCTGAACATGCTTGATATGGTCTTCCAATTGGCCCGCCTGCTCATCAAGCTTGGCAAGCCTGTCTGGTTCCACTGACTCCCCTTCACGGCCTTTGTATGCCTTCCCGATCTCCGCGACCAATGTCCGAATACGGTCAATGTCTTCGTCGACGCTCCCGAGGACGCGCTCCAGGTCCTTTGTTGTCAAGTCTGTACTCACCAGGCACCTCCTCGCTAACGGATCATCTGCAAAACTGCCAAAGTGCAGCCGCCGGGATCACGGCAACAGCGGCCTGCCGACGTAGCCAGAATTGTAGCACTGTCGCGATACGATGTCATCCGTGCAAGAAGGCCGGATACTTACGGGCAAGACCAACTGTGCTGACTTGCGGCGCCACCGAGTTCATGTACCTCTCCTTTTACGAGAGAAGAGTGGAGCCTGCCCTGAGTCTAACGAAGGGTGAGGGCGCTCAGCGGATTACCCTCACCCTCGATGGGAGAAGAGCAAGAAGAGGGTGTTCAAACTCGCCGCCCGCTTGTCGCAATGTCCTGGTTCGTCTCAGTCTCGGGCTGCTGGCGCACCGCGGCCAGTATGTCCTCCACTATCGGGAGATACGTCTCTACGGGGCCAGCCAGGTCTTCGTCGAACCAGTGGATGCATCCTCCCGCATGGCCTCCACCCGCGACCGCACCGCCTCAGATGACCCGCCCGGCCTGTCGTCGGCCACCCGGGGCACCTCGACGAACAGGTCGAGGCGGTCCATGAGAGGACCGGAGATGCGCCGCTGGTAGCGGACCATCCTTCCGGGGAAGGACTGGGGTTACAGGTGCAGGGCCTGGCCGGATCGCCGTAGTAGCCGCAGGGACAACCATGCGGTCGCAATACACAATCACAAGACATCCTCGTCTTGGAACCCGATGGCCCTGCCATTCATCGTCAGCCGCGGTGGCGAGGCGAGTATCCTGGGAAGGTAACGCGAGAAGGCAAAGCTAGCGAACGGCCTACGCGCGCCTGCGTTTAGCCGTCCTGCTGTTCTCTTGGGCTGCACCGCTTCTCTTGGCGGACTTGGGCGCAACAATTAGATTGGGTAGAGGGGCCGGATACACTTCGACGCTCGCCAGGTACTCCTCCTGTCCAGGAAGCGTCGTCGCTCCCCCTATCGCGTAGATCTGCTGCAACTTGCGAGTGTGTACGTATGGTGAGCCGCCGAAGGCCAGCGGATGCCGCTCATCCCGTCCGACACTCCGAAACGGCACCCCTTGCGCCTCGTGCGGCAGATTTGGTGGGAAAACCGCTGGCATCGCGCTAGTGAAGTACCGGATTTCTTGGGTCAGCGTCACCGCAGCCAGGCCCTTGCGTGGAGTCAGCATGCGGGGTGCAACATACCATTTGTCTCTGATCGGGTCGTACACTTCGACGTCTGCCAACGGTCGCGAATAGGGCCAGGATTGGTCTGCTGGATAGAATTGCGCCACGCCTTCACCGCCCATCGCGTACAACTTGCCGTCCATGACTGCAGCCGCCAGGTGACTACGGCCCGTCGGCATCGGGTTTCGGGGCTCCCATTTGCGTTGGCTCAGGTCATAAGCGGCGAGTGTCTGCGCCTTCATTTCGTTCCCGCCCATCCCTCCCACCACATACAGGACATCACCGATGACGGCCGCCGCTAACCCAGAGCGATCGTTGGGCATAGGTGGGTGGGTGATATCCCACGTGTCCGTCTGGGTGTCATATACCTCCAACACTGCAAAGCCGCCCGGGTCACCAAATCCTCCGATGGCATAGATCTTGCTGTCCCACGCCGCGGCTGCGAGGCCGTGACGGGCTGTTGGCATAAAGGCTCTCTGTGTCCACTGCCCGGTGCTCGGGTCGTACACTTCTACTGTCGAGAGAACATCCAGCGAGAGGGGGGGAGGCCCGGTAGGTATTCTGAACCCTCCCAGTACGTACAGCTTGCCATCGACGAAGACAGCCGCGTGGCCCGCCCTGCTTTCCAACATGGAAGGCATAGCTTTCCAACCGGCTAACCCCATCGTGCCCACAGTGTCCAGGAACAGGTCCTGACCGCCGGTACTGCCGCCAATCACTTTACTTGTGCCGCCAGTCACAAAGAAGTCGAAGGCACTTGGAGCCTGGTCGTCTACCGCTGCCGCAGGCCATACGCGGCCTTCCATCATGTTCTTCCCAAGGTAAGCCCAGTTCCCCTGCCATGGCCAGACGGGTTCCGGAACCCTGGCAACAAAGGGGCCATGGGCAACAAAGGGGTCACGTTCGTGGAAAGTAACCATCGGTCACCTCTTTACTCATCCACCGTCGTCGTACGGCGCTAATGCAAGTATGTAGCCGAGAACACGGTCACCAGGAAGGAAAGCCAGAGTGCCAACAGCGCGTCGGTCGACTGCCGCTCCGTTTTGTTGCTTGCAGCACACGCGCCGATGCGTTGGCGAGCGCGCGCACCGGATACTAACATGACATTGGGTTTGTGAAACCTCTCGTGCTGTCATCCTGCACACCCACATGCCAATCTTATCACCACAAGTGTATTTGCCAATAGGGCGAATTGCCTGCCCCATCTCCCTCGGCCGGTACTGCAACGCCTCGGCCAGGTGGGCAGTCTGGGCGTCGGCGCCAGCCAGAGCCTGCCTTGAGCCTGTCGAAAGGTCGGCGATGGTGCGGGAGACCCATTCGACGAGCTCTCCGAAGGTCCGGAGTCCGTATCCTCGAACACGGCATGGCTTCAGGATGCGGTGGAAGGCCCGCGCCGAGAGGCGAAGTGTCATGGCTGCCCCGCGTCCGCTTTCCCGGTTTGCCATGCTACTCCTGGCCACCCGCCAGGGCAGGTTCCCAGGCCAGGTCCTTCAGCGTTACCGAGTGTAGTTGGTCTTTGCCCAGGCGCTCGGAGGCGTCGAGGATTTCGACACCTACGATGTGGCCATCATCATCAAGGTCAACAGTCACGCCCTCCTCGATGTCCACCGAGTCCTTCGCCTTCACCTGGCGCAGCTCGATGTAAAGAGCATCCACTTCGCGGTCATATGTAATAATCATCAGGTCCCCTCCTGAAAGGGCTTCTTTCTAACAGTAACCGTCACAATTAGTATAGCATCGGCCTCTTCTTTGTAGCTGACGCGCAAGAAACGGCCTCCCAAGGCCTTGAACGCATTGGTCCTCTCCTTGATGCTCGGAGCGGTACGGTCAGGTGAAGTCACAACGGCGATCACCTCTTCGCGGCTGACATCTCTCCATCTAAGCCTGCGCCGAGCGTGCCGTGGAACGATGACGGGCTTCTCTCTCACCCCATCTCCCTGGGCCTGTACTGCAAAGCCTCGGCGAGGTGAGGGGTCTGGATGATGTCGGCGCCGGCCAGGTCCGCGATGGTGCGGGAGAGCTTCAGGATGCGGTGAAAGGCCCGCGCCGAAAGGTGGAGCTGGTTCATCGCCGCCCGCAGCAGCCCTCGCGCCGCCTCGTCCGTCTGGCAGAACTGGCGCACCTCCACAGGCCCCATCTCGGCGTTGAGCAGGAGCTTCGTGCCTGCAAAGCGCTTCCGCTGCACCTCGCGCATGGCCTCCACCCGCGACCGCACGGCCTCCGACGACTCGCCCGGCCTGTCGTCGGCCAGCTTCTCGTAGTCCACCCGGGGCACCTCGACGAACAGGTCGAGGCGATCCATGAGGGGACCGGAGATGCGCCGCTGGTAGCGGGCCACGGCGCTGGGGTTGCAGGTGCAGGGCTTGGCCGGGTCGCCGTAGTAGCCGCAAGGACACGGGTTCATGGCGGCGACGAGCATGAAGTTGGCCGGGAAGGTCAGGGTGCCCCGCGCCCTGCCGATGGTCACTTTCTTGTCCTCCAGGGGCTGTCGCAGCACCTGGAGCATGGCCTGGCCGAACTCGGGGAACTCGTCCAGGAAGAGGACGCCCCGGTGGCTCAGGCTGATCTCGCCGGGCCGGGGGAAACGGCCTCCGCCCACCAGCCCCGCCTCGGAGATGGTGTAGTGAGGCGAACGGAAGGGACGCTGCCGCAAGAGAGGCGTACCGGGCGGCAGCAGGCCCGACACGCTGTAGATGCGCGTCACTTCGAGGGACTCGTCCCAAGACATGGGCGGCAGCACCGAGGGCAAGGACTTGGCCAGCAGGGTCTTGCCGCTGCCCGGCGGGCCGATGAACAGCAGGTTGTGGCCTCCGGCGGCGGCTACTTCCAGGGCGCGCTTGGCGGGCTCTTGGCCCTTGACGTGGGCCAGATCGGTCAGCCCGGAAATAAGCGGGTCGGCGGAGACAGGCGCGTCGCCGGAGACCGGAGCGATGATGGCTTCCCCCTGGAGGTGGGCGGCGAGCTGGGCCAGCGACGCGACGGGCCGGATGTCGAGGCCGACCACCAGCCCGGCCTCCCTGGCGTCCTCCGCCGGGACAAAGACCGTCCCCAGGCCCCTCTCCCGGGCCGTGGCCACCATGGGAAGGATGCCGGGCGTGTGGCGGACCGTGCCATCCAGGGACAGCTCGCCCAGGACCAGACAGTTGGACACGTCGGCGGCCACCTGGCCGGTGGCCAGCAGTACGCCCAGGGCGATGGCCAGGTCGTAGGCCGGACCTTCTTTCTTGAGGTCGGCGGGGGTCAGGTTGACGGTGATGCGCCGCGCCGGGAAGTCGTACCCCGAGTTGCGGATCGCAGGGCGCACTCGCTCCCGGGCCTCGGTGACCGCGGCGTCGGGCAGGCCGACGACGGTGATGGAAGGGAGGCCGGGCGAGATGTCCACCTCCACCTCGACCAGCGCCCCATCCAGGCCTACCAGGGCGCAGCTATAGACCTTGGCCAGCGGCACGCTATGCCCTCCCACCTTGACAAGGCGGTCGAATAGGAAATCGACCGTGCCGGTCAAGATTACAACTTAAGCTGCAGGTATTTCCCCCTCCGATGGCCCACAGGTCAGTTCCCCAAGTGCCACGCCTGGCCCGGAATGAGAATGCCTGGCCGACGGCCTCCGAAGCACAGGAACATGGTACTTCAGAGTATAGCCGAGAGCTACGTGCTCCAACCGTTGTTTGGGGCCGCTTGCCAGCGGTGCCAAAGAGCAAAGTCACTTCCCTCGACGAAGACTTCCAACCTTCCATCGGCATTTCGGCCCGCTGCCGGATCGCCCGCAAGGGCTCCATTCAGGGTATACCAGCCGGACCAGCCCCCGTTGGGCACAGCCTGAGCCATGTGCCACAGAGCGTTATCCGAGCCCCGAGCAAAGAGGTCCAGTCGCCCATCCTGATTGCGACCTACCGCAATACTGCTGGTAAGGACACAAGCAATCGAGTCGCCATCAGACCAGCCGGCGTTGGGGGCCACTTGCCAGCAGTGCCAAAGGCTGTTGCCGGCGCTTCGGGCGAATACCTCCAGCCTCCCGTCGGCGTTCTGGCCCCCTATCGGGTCGCCATTGATCACGCCGCCAAGACGGCCCCATCCCGACCAATCGCCGTTGGGCATAGCCTGAAACATATGCCACACCCCATGATCAGCCCCTCTTGCAAAAAGCTCCAGCCGTCCGTCCGCGTTCTGGCCGACTGCTGGGGCGCTCGTCAGCAGCCCGCCGAGGGACTGCCATGCGGACCAAGCCCCGTTCGGCGCGGTCTGCCGCCTATGCCATATTGCGTTGTCTGTGCCACGCGCAAACACTTCCAGACACCCGTCGGCATTCGAGCCGACGGCAGCATCGCTTGTGATGGCTCCTTGCAATGATTCCCAACACGACCAAGCCCCACCACTCGACACTTGCCATATGTGCCACAGGGCATTGTCAGCGCCTTTGATAAACACTTCCAGCCGGCCATCCGCATTACGTCCCACGGCGATGTTGCTGGTGAGGACGCCGTGGAGTGACTCCCAGCCCGACCAACCGTTGCTGGGAGCCGTTTGCCATTTATGCCAGAGTGCGCCATCGGAGCCGATCGCGAAAAGCTCCAAGCGTCCGTCGGCGTTCTGGCCCAATGAAGGTCGGGAAGTGATGCGGCCTCCCTGGCTGGCCCAACCTGGAAACAGGCTGGCAACGCCGACATCAATGTCGAGGGTCATGTTAGCGCCTGGCGACACTGTCGGGATGGACCTCCACACGTCTATCCCTCCTACCGTTCCCAGGAAACAGGCGGTGGAATACCGGCGCAGTCCCGCAGTCCCGCAGTTCCGGCCAGAACGGCAGGATGGCTGATGGGCCGGTTCGCGCCGGCCGCCATCACCGTTCGGGCGGCTCCTCCCCCACCAGCATCGCAGTTTTCGTTGTTCACCAGGGCGCGGCCGACCACATGCAGCGCAAGCGGCGGCACTGAGGAAAAGCTGTAATTGGCTGCCGTGAAGTTGAAAGTTACCGTGTCTCCGAGGTTGCGGGCGCCAGAAGGGGTTGAGCTCAAGCCCTGGCTCAGTCCAACAGCGACCGGCGGCACACGGGGCGAGTACGCCTCGCAAAAGAAGCCTCTGAGAGGGCCGCGCGCAGGGCTGGCGGCCTCTTCAGAAGCCATGAGCACGTTGCCAACAACGCTGGCAATGTTCGCCATGGTAATCCTTCGCTCGCCGCCGGGGCTATTGGAGTCGTAAACGTATATGGTGCCGCTTCCGTCTCCCGGCTCCTCATACCCGATCGCCAAAACCTGATGATTGCTTGTGGGATTGCTGGTGGTGCCGATGAGGCCGATGGGCCAGGGCTGCCCGGCGTCTATGTGCTGCTTCAGGCGAGTCCACTGTACTCGGCTTCTGCGCAACAGGCAGGGAGACCCACCTCCTAAGAACTCGGGCACAAGATTCAGATTGGCCATCCAGTCGAGGAAGGTCCCACCGTTGGAGTTAAGGCTATCTATGAGACGGGACCACATGTAGTTACGTAGGATGGTCCCAGCCGGCGTGGACCTTGTCGGCTGGTTGTCTTGGCTTGACCCTCTCGGAACAACCCAGCCGAGGTTGTAGTAGTCCAGGGCGGCAAAGGCCATGCCGCCGCACAGTCCGTATTGGCCGCTGATAGAAATCGTAAGCCCTGCGATTGTGCCGATAGGCCCTCCTACGGCGCTCAAGGCTGCGGTCAATATCCCCCGGATGGCGTTGCGCTCCGTCGTATCGTAGGTCCACGAGTTCCTGAAGGCGAAGTCATCTACGGTTGTTCGGAAGTCGGTCCTTGGCATGGCAATTACTCCTTACCGCGCGCCGATCTGGACATCATACGATTGGATCCGCCAGGTGCGGCACGCTAGCCAGCCCCCACAATGATATCCTCCAACGACCGCTTGGGAACGTGATGGACCTGCTTCTCGTCCCGCCAGTACTTCGTGTCTCCGCTGGCGGGCAGAGGCTCCACCACCACGACCTCTTTGGGCTTGCCCAGGGCGATGACCAGAGACACATCGAAGCGCTCGGGTATGCCCAGAGCCGCCCTGCACTTCTCCCGCTGCACCGAGCCGAGCATACACCCGCCCAGACCTTTCTCTGTGGCCCCCAGCAGGATGCTCTGGGCAGCGATGGCGTGGTCCGAAGCGGGGACCTTGGCGATCTCCGTGTCGCAGAGAACGATGATGTAGGCTGCGGGCCGCTCGCCTTCCGAAGGACCGGGCCAGTTGCCCAACTGCCTCGCCCAGCCCAGCAGGGGGAAGATCTTGGCATTGGTCTCCGATGTGTAGGACAGGAAGTACTTGAGCGGCTGCGTGTTGCCGCCGGAGGCCGACAGCCGCCCCAGGTCCACCAGTTCCTTCAAGGTCTCCAGGGGCACCGGCACATCTTGATGGAAGCGACGATAGCTGCGGTTCTTCCGCACCAACTCTTTCAGCGACATAACTCCTTCGTCTCCCCTTGTTTCTTCCTCCTCGTTCCTCCCCAACTACCTCCACTCCTTGTCAGATGGGTACACGTTGGAACACACCGCCCGCACCGGGTCGCCGTCGAACCAGTCTTTCACCGTTTCGCGCCACTTGGTGTAGTGAGGCGCCTTGCGGTGGGCCTCCAGGGCTGCGGCGTCACGGTAGACCTCGTACAGGTGTACGGTGTCCGGATGCTCGGTATCCTGAAGGATGTCGAAACGCAAGCACCCCGGCTCATCCCGGTTGGAGCCTATGGCATCGCCCATCATCGCTTCCATGAATGCTTTCTTGCGCCCCGGCTTGATCTTGATGGTGACCATGAGTATGTGCATGATTCCTCCTCCTTACCAAATGCGGATATCCGCGGTTCTACTACACTGCCGTGGAGACACAAGCCTATTTCAAACCTTTGACGGCCCCTTTGTCAAGGACGCCACGAGACCAGAATCCACCACCTAGCCCGTCGCTTTGCCCGGGGCCAGACGTTGCCGCGTGTAGGGGCGAAGCATCTGGCACTGCAGGGGCCTTCCCACAAGAAGATTGGATGCTTCGCCCCTACGATGCACCAAGGCAGCTTCCGCTAGCTTTGCCGACGTCAGATCTGTGAGGAATAGCGTCAGCGTCCGAGATGGGGCAAAGAACGAAGACAATAGGCCCGTCGACGATCGGATTGGGTGTGTCTTAGCCTACGAACTACGAAGTGAAGGCTCCCCGGATCTTGCCCAAGAAGCCCTTGTCCTCCTTGGGATCCTCAGCGGGCCCGAGGGTGCGGGCCAACTCCTTGAACAGCTTCTTCTGCTCTTCTGTCAGGGACTCCGGCGTCGCCACGCGCACCCTCAACAACTGGTCTCCACGCCCCCGGGCGTCGGCATAAGGCACTCCCTTCCCTTTCAGCGCGAAGACCTCGCCGCTTTGGGTGCCCGGAGCGATCTTGACCGTCGTCACGCCGTCCAAGGTCGGCACCTCGACTTCATCCCCCAGCGCTGCCTGGACGAAGTTGATGGCAAACTCGCAGACGATGTTATGGTCCTCCCGCTGGAAGAAGGCATGAGGCTCGACCTCCAGAGAAACGATGAGGTTGCCCGGCGGACCACCTCGGGACCCTGCTTCCCCTTCCCCCCGGAGCAGCACCTGAGTACCATCGTCAACGCCTGCAGGTATTCTAACGGACAGCCGGCGCTGCCGTTTCTCCCTGCCCAGGCCACGGCAGTGTGTGCATGGCTCCGAGATGACCTTGCCCTCGCCGTGACACCGCTCGCACACGCTCACATGCACGAACTGGCCAAAGATGCTCTGCTGCGACCGCCGCACCTCGCCGCTTCCCCGGCAAGCGGGACAATGGACCGGCTGGCTGCCCGGCGCGCTCCCGGAGCCGCGACACTCGGAGCAAGGCTCGATGCGGCTTATGGCCAGAGGCTTCTCACAGCCGAAGACCGCCTCTTCGAAGGCCAGGGTTATTCGGTGCTGAAGGTCGGCGCCCCGTTGCGGCGCACGACGGGTAGAGGTGGCCGTCCCTCCGAAGAAGGACTCGAAGATGTCGCCGAAGCCGCCGAAGTCGAAACCGTGGAATGGGCTCTCGCCCGCCGGGCCGGCATGGCCGAAGCGGTCGTACGTGCCCCGCTTCTCGGCGTCAGAGAGGACCTGATAGGCCTCGTTTATCTCTTTGAAGCGGGCCTCGGCCCCGTGGTCCTTGTTGCGGTCGGGGTGGTACTGGAAGGCCAGCTTGCGGAAGGCCTTCTTGATATCTTCCTCCGAGGCGTTCCGAGGAACACCCAGGACTTCATAGTAGTCTTTCTTGGCGGCCATATTGGGATGTCTGATTCCTTTCCTAGACCCATTATAGGGCGTGTCTTGAAGGAAGTGAAGGGAGGCATCGCGGGTTACCCCCTATGGTCCCCCTTATGAAGGGGGACGCCAACAGGTCCGCTGCCAGCGATACTCGAACGTCCCCCTTGACAAGTCCCGATTCACTTCGTTTGCCGATTTCACTCCGTTCATGCGGCATCCCGTATGAGTTGGACGAATCGGGACATGCGGGATTCCGAAGAGCGTAGCGAATCGGAAGGGGACTTCAGGGGGTCGTCACCTGGTTGCCATGGCAGCTCGCTCACAGCTCCTCTACAGCCTTCTGGATGGTCCTGGTCACGTTCTCACAGGCAGCAGATGCCGGGAAGGTCAGCGGCCTGCCGAAGCGTATCTCCACGCTCCCCCTCCGAATCAGTGGGAACTGCCAGGGGCATCCCATGCGCTTGACTCGCAAGTGGACGGGGACCACCGGCACTCCGGCCTGCAGCGCCAGCAAGCCCGTGCCGCTCTTGAAGGGCTTCATCGGTCCGCCTACGGTCAGCTCACCCTCCGGGTAGATGAGCACGGACCAGCCGCTGTCCAGGATGCGCCCCAGGTTCTCGAGGCTGGCACGAACGCCGCCCTCTTTGGAAAAGGGGAAGCCGTTCCCGAATAGCGGGTTGGCGATACGCCAGAACGGGTTGCGCCACAGGCTGGCATCGGCCGCTATAGCCAGACGCCGGCGCCACCGGGATGGCATAGCCTTCAGTATCAGAGGATTGTCCAGGTGCAAGTTGTGATTCGCGGCAAAGAGCACCGGCCCCTGGAGACCATCCAGGTTCCCTTTGCCCGCCACCGTCACGCTGTAGGTCAGCCGCGCCAGCGGGAAGATGATACCCCGCTGTCCGAACGCCCGCACAATCCTGGCCGGCCGCGCCATGCCCCATCGGGGGAACTTCGTCGTCGCCGCGCTCCCCGCTCCTCGCGCTACCATTTCTTCCAACTCCTGAACAGTCGTATTCGGACCCACCTGCGCCTCATCTAAGTATACTCCCAACTCCTCCTCGATGGCAGCCAGCAGCTCCACGCGTCTGAGAGAGTCCAGATTGCAGTCCGCACCAAGGCACATCTCCGACGTCACCCGCGCTTGGTCCAACTCGCCGATCTCTGCCACCAGATGCTTTACGGTCCGCTGAGGCGACTGGACGGGAGCACTGCCGCTCGACAGGCCTGACGACCCCGGCGCAGCGCCCCGCAACACGTCCACTACCATGTGCTTCTTCACCTTCAGAGTATGGGTACGCGGGAAGTCGGCCTCGGGCCACAGCGTGAAGCCGCGGATATGCTGGTGTTCCGCCAATTGCCCATTAGCCCACGCTACGACCTCGGCGGCAGCCGCCCCTTCTTTCAACAGCAGAGCGGCGTGGACCTCCACCACTGAGCCTTTGGGCAGACCGACCACCACCCCGTCGGCCACATGAGGATGCTTGCGCAGCACAGCTTCAATATCCTCGGGAAACACCTTCTGTCCGCTCGCCAGCGCGATCATGTCCTTCTTGCGGCCATGCAGGTGGAGAAAGCCATCGCTGTCCAGGTAGCCCAAGTCTCCCGTGCAATACCAGCCCTCGCGGAAGACGGACCTGGTCTCCTCCGGCGATTCCCAGTAGCCAGCCATGATATTTGGGCCTTGCGCCAACACTTCGCCGTCCTCGGAGATCTTGACCTGAACACAGGTGAGAGGCAGCCCTACCGAGTCGAAACGGGGGCGCCGCAGCGTATGGCAGCAGAGGACAGGCGAGCACTCCGTGGCGCCGTACCCCTGGATGACCTTGACGCCCAGCGCCTCCCACCTGGCGCCCAGCGCCGAGTCCAGCGCCGCTCCGCCGGAGACAACGAACTCCAGGCAGCCGCCCAGCCGGCGGTGGACGCGCCGGAACAGGATGCGCCGCAACCGCAAGGGAAGGTGAGGCGACACTCTGAGCAATGAGGCGAAGAGCCTCTCCTTTCCCTGGCTCCTGGCCTCACGCTCGATGGCGCCCATGAACATCTCCAGCGCCTGTGGGACGAGCAAGAGAGTGGTGGGCCTCCGCTCCTGCATCGCCCTCACGAGGGCTGTCGGGCGGCGGCTGGTGAGGTAGGTGACGTTGGCGCCGCACCTCAGGATCACGAACAGACCCCCCATCTGCTCAAACATGTGGCTCAGCGGCAGGATGGAGACGAGCCTGTATCGCGGATGGCCGGGGATGTAATGATTGGAGGCCTCCAGGTCCGCCAAGAGATTGCCGTGGGTCAGCATCACCCCTTTAGGGTTGCCCGTGGTCCCGGAGGTGAACATGACTTCGACCAGGTCGGACGCCAGGAGCGGCACCTCCCGCGGCGCCGGCAGGCCCTTCGTCAGTTCCTCCAACTCCTCCAGGTAGATGATGGGCGCTTGAAGGTCGCGGTGCGCTGGCGGAGTGGCCCTGGAGACGAAGGCCAGAACCGGGCTGGTCTTGGCGACTACCCTCTCCGCGAAGTCCCTGGCGGAGGCCACGTCCAGCGGCACAACGACGACTCCGGCCCGGAGACAGCCGAAGAAGGCCAGCACCCATTGCGGGCAGTTGGGCGCCCACAAGACGGCCCGGTCGCCCTTCTTCAGTCCCCGCATCTGGAGCAGGGCGGCCACCTTGCCCGACTCCTCCCAGACCTGCTGATAGCTCCACGTGCGATAGCGAAGGCCTGGCTTGAACAGCAGCGCCGTCCGGGGGCCGAACCTCTCGGAGGAGGTGCGGAGTAGCTCGACAAGGGTCGTTGCCATCATGCGACCTCCTTGCCGTCTACCCGTTTCCGCGACCGCGCTAGCAGTTCCTCCACCGCCTTCTTGGCGTCGTGTCGCAGCGGAGGAAAATGGCTGAAACAGATGGTCTCGAAATCCAGGGACTTCAGCTTTTCAATAGAGTCGCGCGCCTGCCGCCGGTCCCAGGTGACGCCCGGCGCTGGCAGATACAGCCTCCCCAACTTGTGCTGAAGGGCATCGCCTGCCACCAGAAGCTTGCTTCCCGGTATGTGAAGACAGATGGACCCCGGCGTATGTCCGGGGGTATGCACGACCTGGACCTTCTCCCTCCAGGGCAGGACCTCGCCATCCACCAGGCTGTAGTCCACGGCGACGGGCTTTCCCTGCACCAGATGTCGCGCCGGGCGGGTCACGCCAGCCATGAGGCGGCCCTTCATCGGAGGTGGAAAGGGCTCATCGCCGGCGATTATCGCAGCCTCAGCACAGTGCGCCGCCACCTTGGCCGAAGTCGCGCCAACCAGCTCCGCGGCGCCCCCGGAATGGTCGGGATGGTAATGGCTCAGCACGATCAGGTGGACGTCCGCGAGACAGCAGTCAAACTCCATCAGCGCCGGTCTGATCATGGCCAGGCTGCCACGTCCCCCGGCATCCACCATAAGGACGTCATGGCCGTTGGCGAGGACGGTAGTGCGCGCCCACATGGCGCGCAGTTGATAGATTCCGGGAGCCACATTCACAGCCAGCACAGACTTCCCCCAGATGCCGCCCAGTGTAGCACAAAGGCGAGCGGGAGGCAAAAAGGAGGCCACGAGGGGACGGGCCTCTCTCCCCACCTCTCCCCGATGCGGGGAGAGGGAGTCAACGTAGGGTCGGCCGTCGGCCTAGTCTCCGGGCTTCTGGGGAAAGAACCGTCGCCTGATGCCGCGCCCGAACAGAAAGAACAACCCCATAAACAGCCAGAAGCCCAGCACCCGTCCCGCTATGAAACCCATCACCCCGGAGTCGCTGGCGATCTCGTCCCACCCGCCGCCGAAGGCCACCGGGGCCAACACAATGGCCAGCAGGTAGGCGAGGGGAGTCAAAGCACCCATCCAGGACGACGGGGCGAACAGCCCGACCAGCAGAGGAATCACCAGGATGCCGACGAGGGCGCCGGCCAGGATAAGCCCCTGAGGCGCCGCCTGGTCGTCCGGGGACAGCTCAGCGAGGCTGTACACAGTGAATAGCAGAGCGAAGGTCCCCGCAAAGACCAGGGCGCCGATTAGGAAGGTGATGACAGGTCTAGACATTTCTACCCTTGAAGTGCCGAGCGCAACAGTTCCGTGGGCGTCCCGACAAGCGGGGCCGCCAAACCAGAATCTCTAGCCGGAACCAGCTAGGCTTCACTGCGCAGCGCCTCCAGTTCCTGCAGGGACAGGTCCAAGTCGAAGGTCCCCAACTCCTGCGCAAAGGCTTCCCGGTTCTTGCTTCGAACAAGCTCCCTCAAGCCCAACTCTACAGCCTCCCGCTTCGTCCTTACACCGGCGGCCTGCATCGCTTCTTTGAGTAGCTCGCCGTCAATAACAACTGTGATTCTCACGACCGAGCCTCCGCGCGGCAATCTTTCCCACCTATTCACTATAGGGATGAGTGCTGCCCCGGTCAACGCAGACCAGCGGGTAGGGTGGGTGTAGCGGAACCCACCGGCAGGCCAACAATGCAACCGGGTTCGCTCCGAGCGCTCACCCCCGCCCACCGCCCGCTTCCTCCTCGACCATCCGGCGCTGCTCCTGGGTGAGGCCATCCAGGTCATAAACCAGGACGTCTATCTCCCTGTCGGCGCGGGCGATGATCCGCCCTGTTTGCTCGCGGTAGTTGAGGACACGGCAAGATGGATTGGCGTGTAGGGCCGGATAGCATCCGCAGCCACCAAATGGTGGGGAATAGCTGGGATAGCGAATCCACACAATGACCATCGATCTACCGCGGTCGCGCCGGGTTGCCCTGATGATCTTTGGGCATGACCTAGGCAAGCATCGAAATTTGCGCCACATGGTATAATACAAGATATGAACAGCATGTATTCTGGGCAAAGGCATGAAAGGAGAGAGGGACTATGTGAACTTTCGAACGGACCGTCCTGCCCTTGGGGAACACGAACTGAGGAGGCCCAATATGCGAAAATGCTTATTGCCGGCCTTCCTAGTCTGAGCAGGGACGCTCGACTATGGAGGGCCGAAGAACCCGAAGAAGAAACGAAAAACAATTCTTTGGGGACGCCGGCCAAGAGGTGGTTCATGAGACCCGCCACACCGGACCTTTCGGAGTCCCACTTTATGGCACAACTGAACGATGGACAGTTTCCCATTTCAAGCCGAATCACAAACCAACCCACGGCACAGGCCTGTGGCAAGAAATCTTTCGAGGCGTTTGCGGAAACGCTGTTTGGGATGGCATCAAGATTGTAGTGATATTCTTCATCCATATGATTAGGCAATAAGTTCTGATTCACGAAACCAAGCCCGCGTATGCGGGCTTTATTATTTCCCGCACAGCAAGCCTCATGAATCAGGGACGAATCTAAACTGCTTGAAGAATGCTCTTATTGCCCACTATAGGGGGCCCAAGACGTGACATGAGTTGACGCCCGATGCGAGCAACCCTAGAATGAAGCCATACACGACGGGGGACCGCGACCGGCGGTGTCCCCGGGAGTCGTTCGCATACGCCACCGCTGACTGTATTCCGAGTGGGGTCTAACGTGAGCACCAACGAACGAATGGACGAGCACCTCTTTGTTAGCTACGCCAGCGAAGACGGTGATTTTGCAGAATGGCTTACGCTCAGGCTGACAACCGAGGGATACAAAGTCTGGTGCGACAGGGTGAAACTTCTCGGCGGCGAGTCGTATCCGAGGGACATCGACAAGGCAATCAAGACCCAGACTTTCCGAATGCTTGCCATCATCTCCAGGCACAGTTTGACCAAGGAGAATCCGTTGAAGGAACGGACCTTGGGACACAACTTGACCCGCGAAAGGAAAGTGGATTTCGTAATCCCACTCCTAGTGGATTCTATTCGCCCCGACGAACTTGACTGGATGGACGCAGATCTCACCTGGGTTCCATTCCGCGATAGTTGGGCTCAAGGTCTGTTGGCGCTAGTCAAGAAATTACGGTCAATCGACGCGCCACGCCCCTTGCCCAATGGAGCGAACGTCGTTGGGCATTGGATTGCAGAACAAGCAGGCCTGTCGGGGACTCGCGAACGCCTCTGGTCGAACTTGTTTCAAATTCAGCGCATGCCCAGCACAATGTACAAGATTACGGTTCCCCCAGGTTTCATAATGCCCACAACACCATGGGTGTATCACAAACAGTCGGACGGCATCTTCTGGAGCTTTGAGCTACCATGGTCCAATGCCGACTATGAAAACGTTGGATGGAACGATAGTAGACGTGACCAGGGGGGTGCTGTGCCGATGGAGGTTGCTGCTGATCTTGTAGAGCAGCATGTAAGCATGGCATGCCGCCAGAAGGGGGCTTGGGAAACGCCAGAGCGTGAGCTGTACCTTTCTTCGCAAGCAGCGCCGAATGGCTGGCTGCGATTCGTTGACCACAAAGGAAGACAGTCCCGCGTACTTGCCCATGGTGAACGGACAGCAAGGTCAGCTAATGGGGTTCGCACCCGATACCGCTATTACCTTGTACCGCGATTTCGACCTGTTCTCAAGAAATACGGGACACCGGTGCTAGAGTTGCAGATACGATTGTACTTTACAGATCTGCAGGGAAACAGTCTGGAACCAATCGTTAGGAACAGACGAAGGAAGCGTATTACCAACAACTGGTGGAATCACCAGTGGATGTCGCGTGTTCTAGCCGTAGGGCAGTGGGCCTTCGAGGGCCAACTTGCGTACAACCTCGCAGAGGGGCGCAGCTACGAAATAACCGTAGCCGGTATGCCGATGACCGTATCGGCACCCCTGGGCATCGACGAGAAGTCGCTGCATCTACCCCAAGTGGAAGAGGAGACGCTGAACATGGTGGATGATGAGGTTGATGACGCGGATCCCACCGAAGGGGAACATGGATAGCGATGTGCTCGTATTGACCGAGCCTCCCATTGAGTTCCGGTATGGGCAAGTGAGTGCCGACCCCCACGACGGATTATCGCTGTTTGGTCCCTATGACGCCGATTTCCCCTCTCACCCGCGCAACATATCATACGGCCTGGTAGGCGCTCCCCAAGGAATTGAGGCTTTTGGGCTCTGGGCTCACAGGATTCAAGCAGCCGTGTTTCCAGAGAAGAACCCTCGCCTGTGGCCGTTGTTTCCCGGGTTTGAGGCAGCATTTGCCTGCGCCTGGCCTGAACAAGCTGTTCGCACGGTGTCTTTGGACACCGAGAAACTGCATGCGGCTGCGAATGACAAGGACCAGCATAAGCGGGCTTCGGGCGTTGTTGAATTGTACCTGAACGCGATGGAGCATATGCACAGGCGCGATGAGCCTGTGGACGTTGTCGTGTGTGTAGTGCCAGATCTCGTCTGGCAAAATTGCCGTCCGCAGTCAAGAGTCGCTGCCGGTACGGGCTACGCGATCCCGCGTGACATCCGCCTTGAGCGAGAGAGTGGCCAATCCGATATATTCGATGCCTACAACCCAGGAATTTATTCCTATTCAGTAGATTTCCGGAGGCAAATCAAGGCCCGAGCAATGGTTCACAGTGTTCCCATCCAGATTGTGCGTGAGTCTACTTTGCGTTTGGGCCCACCGACATCCGTCGGCGAAAGGCGACTGACGACTTTGAGTGACCGCGCCTGGAACTTGGGTGTGGCTCTTTATTACAAGGCCGGCGGAAAACCCTGGAGGCTAAGCGTAGCGCGAGAAGGGGTGTGCTACATTGGCATTGCCTATCGCCGAAAGGACCCGACTTCCGCAAGTCGGGCAGCTTGCTGTGCAGCTCAAATGTTCCTTGACTCGGGTGACGGCATCGTATTCATGGGTGAATACGGGCCGTGGTATTCCCCCAATGACCGCCAATTTCACATCGATCCCGGCGCGGCTTCCCGCCTCTTGCGTGGAGTGCTCAAGACATACAATGATCTCGAAGGAAAGCCGTTAAAAGAAGTGTTCCTGCACTGTCGTTCAGGCATCGACGGACGGGAGTTCCAAGGCTTTCAGGATGCATGCCCTCCTGGCGTCAAACTCACCGGCATCAGGGTGAGACTAGAAAGGAACGGCCCGAAGCTATTCCGCGAGGGCACCCTGCCAGTTATCCGAGGGACCTTCTGGAAGTCACATGCCCAGTCAGGTTACCTGTGGGCATCGGGATTCAAACAAAGGCTCGGCACGTACGACGGGTGGGAGATCCCTGCCCCTCTTCGAATAGATATCCAACACGGCAACGCGGATATTGAGGTTGTCGCCGGTGACATCCTGGCACTGACGAAGTTGAACTACAACGCCTGTCGCTTGGGAGAATCCGAACCTGTCACCATCGGTTTTTCGGATGCGGTTGGTGAGATACTGGTGTCGAATCCGACGGTAACCCACCGCAGTCCGAAGTTCAAGTTCTACATCTAGAATACCTGCGGCGTTCAACCCATGCCGCAACAAGGTGGCACCCCCCGTTCGTCTCAAGACGCCCCTACGCTCCCCACTTGGCCTGTTCCCTCAGGCGGCTCGCCTTCACGCCCAGCCTGGCCCCTGCGCCCCCCTCCCACGGGTTGTCCAGCAGCGTATCCACGATCTTCATCTTCTGGAGGCAGGGCAGCCGCGCCTGTTTCAGGTGAAACTCGGCCTGGGCTGTCAACAACTGATCCCTGGTTCTATTCCTCTGCGTCGGCATTGGCATCTCGCTTCTCAGCCCTCGGCTTACGCCACCGGGGCCGCCCTTCCAGCAACGCGCTGAGCGCTTCCAGCTTCCTTCCGTAGGACATCCGGACGGCGCGGTCGTGCATCTTGCGCTTGGCCGCAGCCCAGGTCTCCTCAGTCGGAGGAGTGCAAGACCTTTTCAACCCTCGTGGCGAGAGGTCCATCGTCATCGAAATCCCCAGAACAAAGCGAAGGGGCCGCCCCAGTGCTATCGGAGCGGCCCTCGTTCCTTGTTCCCTGTTCCTCGTTCCCCTAAACTTCCCGGAACTCGCCTTCCACGGTCCCTTCCGGCGGCTTCTGGCCCGCCTGACTGGGTCCGCTAGGGCCGCCGCCTGGAGGCGGTTCAGGTCCGCCCTGCGGTCCGCCCGCTCCAGGCCCAGCGGCCTGGTATGCCGCCTGGCCGATACGTTGCATGGCCGCCG
>ORJL010288588.1_pt1 | contig 20828 bp, 30 predicted proteins | sample 1779941 | NCBI WGS metagenome assembly ORJL01 (sample SAMEA104232317, study PRJEB22302) | groundwater metagenome | biome: forest; feature: aquifer; material: groundwater | place: USA | collected 2011-08-07 | depth 5.8 m
ATGCCATTGGTGGGGGCCGCGCTCCCGGCACCCCCAGCCATAACGGATGGATTATGGCCGTTAGGATTCATTGGATTCGCTGGACCAGCGCCACCGCCAGCAGCGGAAAGCAACGCCTGCCTCGATTGTATTTTTTGCTTTAGGGCGATACCGGCAGCAATATGCTGCGGATTCCCGGTAGCAATAAGGGCATCGGCAATCGCAGGAAGATTGTCAGGACCGCCAGCGGCTTTAACCTTAGCAGCAAGATCGGTCAACATTTGATCTTCGCGTATCATCTTCTGAATCTGATATTTCGCTACCTGATTCTGCATTGCGCCATGTTGCATTTGCTGCGCCGCAAGCGCATTCTGCATCTGGCGTTGCTGTCCCTGTTCATAGGTTGCGGCGATCTTTGCCGGCATCCCCGCATCGATCAGCCCAAAATTTATTGAACCCGGCATGGCTAATACCCCCTACCCATTGACCGAATAAACTGCTCAAAGTAGTTAGGCGCGAGAGCGTTTTGCACGGCATTACCCAAGCCCAGATAGCTCGAAGCATTGGCATTAGCCGCAGTTAGCCCAGCATTGGCTTGATTGGCCGCATTGCCGATGATCAAATTACCCGCATTCCCGGCGTAGTTCTGACCAACATTGGCGGCTTGAGAATTAGCCGTTTGTCCTAGCCCAGCAAGACTCAGCAGCCGATTGACGGTATTCGTATTCTCGGCAGACCGCCGGCCATATACATTGGAATACTCGTTGCTTCCGTAATCCTGCGCATACCGATTGATTCCCTTCAGGGTGGACCCAGACAGCAGCCCACCTCTGGCCGAGGCTGATCTTTCCAACGCCTTCAGGCCCTCGCCTAGACGGAAGGAATAGCCTGGGTCTGTCTCCCAGCCGGTCATGTCCACTTTTCCGCTCATGGACCCGCCCGGAGCAAGTCCGGTCGCCAACTGATTGACCGCTCCGGTTCCAGCAGTCAACCACGGCTTGAAATTTTCTTGATTCTTGTCGAATTGTTCTTTCTGCAACGCAAGCGCTTGCTGCGTCGCGTCGGCTGAAGTCTTGGCGGCTGATTCCGTCGCGTCCCCTATTTTGGATGCTCCATACAGCCCTAAGGCAGAACTAATCGCAGGCCCCAACAGCTTCGTCCAGTCCATGCCGCCGCTAGAACTTCCGCCTGCAACGCCCTTGATTGCGTCCCATATCCCGCCACCTCCAGCACTAGCGCCCGTTCCGCCAGCCCCTGCGAGCGTCCCGTAATTCTCGGCACCGCCAAGAATGGGATCTATCCCTCCTGTTCCTAACGTATCAGCACCGGCACCGCCAGCTAAGGCATTCGATCCACCGCCGCCGAAAAGAGCATTCCCGCCGAAAGCGCCGCCTAATGCACCAGCGCCAGCGATAAGGCCAATGCCATACAGAGGGCTGTCATAGCTCCATTGGCCCGCCTTCTTTGCTGCGTCAAAGTTCTGATTCGCACCCGTTTCCCACGCAGAATACGCAGCGGGGTCTATTAGCTGATCCAGCAGCGGGATTGCCTGCTCTCGCTGGATTACGCCTGATTTTACTTGGTCAAGGATAGCTTGCGCTGCATTAGGGTCCATAAACCAGCCAGACCGCGCTGCCGTCTGACCTTCTGCCGGCGTTGATCCCCCGTAGGCATCCATCATGCCTTGCGGCCAAAATACATCTGCGTAGCGTTGCGATGGCGTTGCCATGATCTACCCCTAAGAAATTTCCCTGCCCGAGGCGCGCATGTTCACAGCGCCAGTCGTATCACATGCAACGGAAATGAATCCGCCCGCATCAAGCGATACGCCTACCAGTTCGGGAAACGTATAACACTCGGATGCCTGAAGTGTTTTGCTCTTCACTATCAAATTTTGATTTCCCGCCGTATCCGTTGACGTTACGATATTCACCGAAACCGCAGCAGCAGCCGCACTGAAATTCGTTGCAGTTATCTTATCTATGATCGCTTTTAATCCAGTCGCAGTATATTTTGTAGTCTGCGCTATGAGAATCGTAGCGGCAGGAATCAGAACTTTTACAGTTACAGCCATGTCGTACTCCTAAGCGTTAGTTCCAGATGCGAACAATTCGGCGCCCATAATCTGAATCTTCACCGGGTCAGTACCGCTGACCTCATAAACTCTATCGCGCAACTTCGTTGTCATGCCAAGGCGTCGCCAAATAACGCGATACCCCGTAACACCTATCTCACCCATAGAGCGAGCATGATAGCTAGACCATGTATGCCCGCCATCGTCTGACCAGCGCAAATTGACCTGTGGGTCCTCGCCCTGCGCGCCGACGATCAACCCTACGCCAGACTCACAATCCAGTTGTAGCGAATGATGCGCAGTGCGTTTCAAGTTATTTTGCCCAGGTCCCAACGCTCGCCATGAGCGCAACCATTTCGATATAGTCCCATCGTCGGCGTAGACATCCAGATCGAAGGCGTACACGCGGCCATCTACGTAATCACCGACGAGGACTTCATCGGCAAATTTCATTTGGCAGTTTGAGCGATGCCGAGTAAGAAGGCCGGAAGCTAACGCCGCTCTCTCGTGCCACTTGTTTGTGGCAACATCATAGGCCCACGTCTTGCCGTCAGTTGGGAAACTCAACACATAAAAGCTATGACCTTCCTGCTGATAGGAGTATCCAATAGCGTCATCTATAGCGGAATAATTTTGGATTGCGAACTCCACGGCGTGAGTGGATACACGCTTTCCGGTATATCCGTCTGCGCGATACACTATGCCTCGGCCCCTAGCATCGCCACCTAGCCAGAAAATAGAGTTGTCTAGCTTCGCGATTGAATAGGGCGCATCGCACCCTAGCTCAAGAAACGCGCCTTGTATCCTCGCCAGTGGAAAATCAGGCGTGTCAGCGTTATACCAAACCTCAATAGAATTAGGCCCGAATAGCCACGCTTCACGATGATTGATGTTCAACGCGGTAAGCGCATCTGGCGATCCTTCTGCGCTCGCAAAATCTAGCGGGTCTACCGCCGTACCGTCCAGCAATGATGTAATCCATATCTTTTGGCTGTCCGGTTCGTTGAATACAAAATACTCATCCAGATACCCGACCGTAACCGCGCCGGGGAAATCTGGATCAGTAATCTGCGCAAAAGCCGTCGTGCTCGCGTTGTAAATGTACCCATCTGGGTTACACGCGACAAATAACTGCGTGCCATTGTCCGACATGGATACCGGGCCGGTTCCAGTGATCGCTCCAATCAATACCTGATTCCACAGCGAGTCCACGCGGTATAGCTCGAAACCTGAAGCAATGTAGCCATAACTTCCAAAGGTCCACATGCCGCGTATTGGCCCACTACCAACAGTCGCAACCAGTCTCAGCCCTGGGGCGCGGGTAAGAAACGATGATTCCTTTCCTTCTTCCGGCACAGCCTCAGGGTAGAGGTTGATCATGCGGTTATCCGCAGCATTGACGCTGCGTGCGACGTACGCTTGGCCCAGAATTGGAGTTTTCACTATTGACCTTTACCGCACGGTAGATATCATGAAATGAGGACTAATAGTTAGACGAAAAAATATTAAATCTTGGCTTGTGGGACATGATACTGTAAGGCATAGACATTTGGTCGAGAGGAGAATTAATTCTCTTGATATTGCGTTTCGATGCCATTGCAATCGCCGAAACTCTCGGCGGTGGTTCAACGCCGAATTCTGCCGCTATTTCGCAAGCCAGATTGAACCGAAATGCCCGCAAATACCCAGGCGGAAACGATAGCGTTGTTCCAGACGCTGCGGGTTGCGACAATTCATCCACGCTAATGAAATGCCACGATAACGCCTTAGTAGCCACCGGATACTGCGTCATTGAAATATCCGGCATGTCATAGTTGACCCACAGCAATTGCGGATAGGTGCTCGTAACCGTCTTGACCGCAATGCCATCGTATTGCTGCTGATTGATGATCTTAATCCCATAAGACACGCCAGAATCAGAATCAATGAAATAGGTTGAGTCGTCAACTTCTATAGGCCGCACAAGTACTCCGAGCGATCCAGACGGGCCAAGCGTTACCGTCGCGGTGTTTGCCGGCCAGGTCGCTGTCTGATCTTGCGTAGCGTACACAGACAGCCGCTCCGCTGACCAACTATCGATCATCTGGTTTAGTGCTGTAAGTGCGTCCGCAGTTGTTTCAGATGAAGGCGTTTCACCTTCAGCCAACATTCCAATCAAGCGCAATGCACCGTTGATCTGGTCGCCGGCAGTAGACATTATCTAAGCCCTTTTCGAAGTTTATTCACGCCCCAACGCTTATCCGCCGGTTTGCCGTTCGCGGCTTCCCAGGCAGATCGCAGCACATCAATGTCTTCTTCGGCAGGCTCCGCTTGCGTTTCCTGCGGTAGTTCGTCCGCTGGATGTTCGTCAACCGCAGGCAACTCGGAATCGAGCGAGTACCGCTTCCAACCCTTCGTTTCGTCATATTTTGCCTCTTGTTCGGAACATGCAACTTTCGTTCCGTGGACTATGTGCCGCAAATAGATAACAGCCATCATGCCGCCTTTAGAACAGGGTTGAGAATGTCCGCTAGTGCCACGATCTTGTATGTTCCGAACTTGACCAGCGCCCAGAGTAGACCGCCAGATTTCTCCTTGAACATCCACGGAAAGACGCGGATATGCTCTGCGATGTACAGCGCTTGCAGGAAGTAGTCTGGCCGCGTCTGATATGTGCGCTCTCCGCATTCGACCCAGATTTGATTCTTGTTCGTTTCTAGATCGTTGCGGTAGGCGTGCGTGGATTCCTTGAAACTTGACTCACAGCCGAAAAAACAGACTTCTTTGTAGCCTAGCAGGATCGCCAATTCAGGCACTGCCGTTGCGGTCGTCACGCCGTGGTTCTGGTCCTTGTCGCTTGCTCTAAGGTCGAATACGCCAATATCCTTGCCTTCCAGCGCGTCGAATACTTTAGGATGAACCGTAGTGGCAAGAATAGCCTTTTCCACTCCCCTGGTTTCAACAACGCAGTCAGGACTTGGATCGATGTTGAAGTACGTACCCTTAAGTCCCATCATTACTGCCCAAGGCATCGTGCTAGCGCATATCCAGCGGTCGGGGTACTTGCGAATGTCCTTCAGGCGATTCTTGATCGAAGGCCCGCCAGCTACTATCGCTAGGCGCGGCTGCGTTGCCTTCTTCGGGTAGCCATATTTAGCAGAACGCGACTTTGCAATGCGCACGTTTTCTGCGACGACTTCAGGCGGCGTAAGATTTACCGGGTTCCAGACGATATTGATTCCAGCCATGTCTATCATGCCGCTTGCCTTTGTTCCATTGGGATGCCGAGCTTGTCAGCTAACGCGTGCGTAATATGGGTAATGTCGTAGCCGAGCGGGTCTTTCGCTTTTACCATTGCCTCTAGCAATCCTTTGCTGCGATTGACGTAGACATTGGGCGCTGCACGCATGACGATCGCCATGAATTCGGCCTGCATCAACATACTTGCCCAAGTGTTGAAACTCTGTCTTTCCAGCAGAAGCGTGAACGGGTCTACCTTGTCGTTGTAGTAGGCGTGTGTACTGCCGTTAATGCTCGAATCGCACCCAAAAAAGTGGATTTCCCTATAGCCCATATCCAGGGCTATCTTCATGCAGGCCGTAACGCTGGTGGCTGCGTGGTTCGCATGTTCTCCGCTATGAACCAGATCGAACACCTGAATATCTGCATCCTTCAATTCTGCGAATACGCCAGGATCGCACGCTGTGGCAAGAATTGCCCGCTTTGCGCCCTTGCAGTCATTTACCAGCGAAGGGTGCTGATCTATCGTAAAAAAGGTGGCGTCAATTCCGTTTGCCAAGCACCACGGAAAGCAACTGCCGCTAGCCCATATATCTCCGGGCCAGCCCCGCAGTGTGCCTATTTCGGCAGCGACAGAGGGTCCGCCGCCGACTACGGCCAAAATGGGGCGCTCGGACTGCGAAATAACAGGCAATCCGAGCGTTTTAGACGCGGCCATATTCCTCTCCTCGGTTCCATCAGGAACAAGAAGATGGCCGACCCAATTTATTTTCATTGGGTTACTTCTAGGTTGCCGCCATCAAACCTTTGTTGATAAGCAGTGTTCGGATAGCCAGCACAGCATTAACCAAGGTTGCGTAATCCGCCGTGCTCGCGGCACCGGCTGTAACGCCAGTTACGGGAGCCGAGCAGATTACAGCTTGCGCAACGCCGGTTGCACCGTGAAACGCAACCAAGGTTGCAGCCGTCGCGCCAAGATAAAGAGCTTGGCCGGTTCGACCAACGTACAGTACCTCGTTGGTATTGCCATCACCAATCTGTTCGCCATCGCCAATCGCGGGAAGTGCCATAATTTAACTCCTTTAAGGTGCCATCAGCCCGAGAGTCTTAAGGGCTGTAATGATTGAATTGATCGCGCTGATCGCCGTGTTTGCTTCTGCCGTGCTTGCAAAACTGGCAGTTACAGCAGATGCAAGGGCAGTCAACGCTGCGGCCTGTCCTGTAACCGCTGCGCCCATGAAACCGATGTTGGAGCCGGTCACGCCGACTTTGGCGTTAACGGCCCCTACGCCGATTGTGATTGCAGTAGCGCCAGTTGCGCCGATATTGACAGTAGCCGCTCCTGCTCCCAGGTTAATCGTACCGCCCGTAGAGCCGACTGCAACCGTAGTGCCGACAGCGCCGACTATAATGGTGCTTCCGGTTGTGCCTACGTTCACAGTCGCGCCGCCGCTACCGACATTGACTGTCCCGCCAGTTGATCCTACGCCTACCGTAGAGCCAGCAACGCCGACATTAACGGACGCGGCAGTAGAGCCAACATTTACAGTCCCGCCGTATCTACCAATGGTAGTAGTGCCGCCTGTAGCTCCGACGCCAATGGTAGTCGATGCAAGATCGACAGCCCCGCTACTGGACAGCGTTGTCGCGGCAACCGGACCCGCTACGCTATTACCGGAGCCGCTAAGGGTGGAGTTGGTAATCGTCGCCCCGTCGATAGTGGTCCCGCTAGTCAATTCAGGGTCCGAGAATGCAACCCCTACTGATTTGGTGTTTGCCATGGTTTACCCCCACATCCGAACACCAGCCGCCGCACGGATAGCGCCGTAGCCATACAGAACGTCCACCCGGCACGGCATCCGGTCGTTGTTGATGTCGTACTGGCGCACGATCCGCATGGAAATGCCGTTATGAACCTGTCTACTAGCCATGTCCACGCCCTGCGGCATCACCAGATCAGCCGTAACCAGCGCAATGGCGTTTTTCTGGTAGACCAGATTCTGCGGGTATTGCGTCGCAGCGGTGCCGAGCATTGTAACGACTGCGTTGGCTTGCGGGAAGCTGTCCACCGTCGCCAGGGCGTGCGCCGAGGTATAGATGGCAGGGGAAATCGCCAGCGTTCCGGTCGTGGTCGCCGTGACATTCGCCGTTACAACGAATTGCTGCAGGCTTCCGGTCGAGGCGCGAGTCTGCGGATTCACGGCATAGACGCTGCCGATTGTGAACACGTCGCCAGCTTTCCAAGTCGACCCGGAGCCGGTAAACGTGATCGGCAACGTGGCCTGGCCTTGGGTCGCAATGGTGCCCGTCGATATGATCGTCGTGCCCCAATTGCCGGTCGTGTGCATGGCGATGGACTGCGACATGCTGATTTCGTCGTAGCCCAAAATGCCATTGCCCATGAAGCCGGATTTGAATTGCCTGCTGATCGTGTCAGTCGGGTTAAAGAAACCCTTCATCCCTTCGACCAGCGCGGCATTTGCAGCCGGGTTGACTGCAGCGTAACGGTTTGCCTGATCCGCAGCGGTTTCGTTCAGCTTTTGCTGCGCCTGCAGCAGAACTAGCGAAGTCGCCGGAGTCGTTCCTGGCGTGCCGACCGAATTGTAGAAAGACGAATAGACGTTCGCAACGTCCGCGTCCACGCTGGAGGCAAGCTGGCTGATACGCGGTTTCAGAACAATGTCCGCGAAGTCAGACAGGTTCATCGTCAGTTCGGCGGTCGTAAAATTGATGCCGATGTGCTTTTGCGTTGCCAGCGTCAGGTTGACGTATTGCTGGTTTTCATCCTGAACGTTCAGCGCCGCGCCGGTAGTAACCAAAGCGCGGTCAGGCAGGCGAATGCGCAGGGTAGAGCCGATTTTTGCGCCTTCGACGGCGTATGCGTCATCATATTGCCTATTTGCGTTGCGACTGATAACGAGCGAGTTCTCGAAAATATCGAGCGCCTTGCGGGTTATCATGTCAATTGTGAGCACCGAATTAGCCATGTTTCAATTTCCTTTGATTTTTGGTAGAATGTAGTCTCATATCATCTAAAGGAGAATCAACGTGATCGTCTTTAATGTGGAAGGCATCGAATATCGAGTTTTCAACCACATCTATGCGGCTTCTCGCTGCGGAAAAGTTCTTAGAAGGATGGCTCCTTGTGTTCCTACAGAGTTGGGCAATGGTTATCTTCGCTTGAGTAAATTTCTCGTTCATAGAATTGTTGCTACATGCTGGATTGAGAATCCAAATAATTGCAAACACGTACATCATAAGAACGGAGATAAGAGAAATAATAAAGCCGATAACCTTGAATGGGTCACTCCTAAAGAACACTTTACAGACAGACACAAAGATACGCACGGTAAGCATGTATGCAGCGAAGAAACCAAAGAAAAAATACGTCAACTCAGACTTGGAAGCGTAACTTCCGAAGAAACTAAGGCTAAACAACGAGCCGCGCTTATCGGAAAAAAACGTCCTTTCTTCCATCGCAAAGGGCATACTCAAGAATGGAAAGACAATATGAGTCTTAACCATCATAAGAATGTCTCTTGTAGAGTCTTTGGCATAGATTACCGTTCGTTCTCGGAAGCTGCTAAGGCAACAGGAATCCAAAGATTCACATTGCGCAAGCGCTGTCTTTCTAAGAACTTTCCCGAATATGAAATTGTCATTCCTCCGAAGTGTTAGCGGATAGCCCTCGCTTCCAATTCCTTTCGCACCCGTGCGCGTTCGGCTTCGATCCACTGGCTCGTGCTCATTGATTTTGTAGAGCGCGGGTCTGTGGTGTCGTAGGCAGGCGTGCCCGTTGATTTGGGCGTAACGGGGGTAATCGGCGCTGGTGCGCTGGAGGTTTTTTTGATCGGCGCAGGATCGGAGGCTAGTTTCGCCTCTATGCGTCCAATCTCTTTGGCCTGCAGGAAAGGCGCAAGGCGCGCAATTCTGTCCGCTTCTTTCGGGTTCGCGCCCAGGTAGTAGGCCACATCCGGCCCGCTTTCTGAGGCTCGAATCGTCTGCGCCATCACATCGGTAATCGTCAGCCTCGGGTTGTAGGCGACTTGTTCAAAGTCGTCGTACTTCCCTCTGGCTTCTTCTTCCCGGTCATGATACGCAGCAAGCGTTTCGTTTTGCGCACGCTGGAATTCTCTAGCTGCTACAATTTGCTCGGCCTTCTTTTGCGCCAGTGCTTCGGCGTAGGCTTCGGGCGTTGCGAATTGCTCTTGCTTTATTTCGTCCGCTTGTCGTGGCTGAGCTTGCGCTTGGGCCTCTTGCAGACGCTGCGCGTATTCGCGCTCCAGTTTTCGCGTTTCTCTTGCTAGCCGTTTGCTAATAGCCGCGTCCAGTTCTTCCTGCGTAAAAGTCTTGGCAGGCTCTTTGGGCGTTTCGTCAGCTTTTACTTCCGGCGCAACTGCTGGCGCTTCCGGTACTGCCGTCGCTTCCGGTGCGCTCGCGGGTACTTCCGCTGTTACTTCAGGTGTGACTACTGCTTCATCTGACATGAAAACTCCACAAGGGGATCTGTCTGTCATCCACTCTCACGAGTGCCTTTTCAGGCGACAGTCACCGGGGAATTACGTCCCCGTGCGGGTTAAACTACATAATCAGTTACCAAGTGGCTTGGCGTATACATCGCCGCCAGCCGCTATCTGTATTGCCGAAACTCGCCACGGCGCACCTGTTCCACGTGGAACATTCAACACCACCGGGATATTCGCACCTACAGGAATTCCGTTTGTTGCGGTCGCTGTGACGCCTTCACCTACGATCACATAGGCATTGCTGGTACAAAGCACCTGTACTGCATCGGCTGCCCTTTGCCATGTCGTAGTTGACCCAGCGACACCGGTATAGGCAACGGTCTTGGCCGGTTGCGAAGCGTCGGATAGCGGATTCAGGATTAGCATAGCGTTCTCAATTGGCAAGAGGTTTCACGATCATGCTTCCGTTGCCAGCAACGCGGATAGCAGAAGCGGTCCATTGAATTCCGGCAGGAACTTTGAGTGTTACCGGGTAACTCGCCGGAACATAAATTCCGTTCGCGGTCGTTGCGTCCACCGATGCGCCGATTTTTACGTAAGCCGCAGTCGTCACCATGATTTGCACGGCATTCGGACCAGGAGAAAACGGAACACTCGTTCCAGCCGTATCCGTATAGGCAATCGTCTGCGTCGGAATATCGTAGGCAGGATTTAGAATATCTCTGACAAAGGCATCTGACATTTACATTCCTTGTTGCGGAATCATCGATTGCGCGGGAACCTGTTCGCCCTGCATATGGAGTTCAGGCGCTTCCAGCCCGGCTGTTTCCTCTTCTTCCAGGCTGGGTGCGGCCAGAATTTCCTTGATAGTTTTCTCTACGGTGGCGCGGATTTCTTCAGGCGTTCCGGCTGCCGCAATAGCCGACAAGCGCTTCGTTTCCGCGTCGTAAGCCTGAATATCTGCCTTGAAGTGCTCATTTTCCATCTTGCGGGCTTCCAGGCTGTTGTTCACGTTCTGCAGCATCTTATGCAGGGCGTCCAGTTCTTCGCCCATCTTCTGCATTTGCTGCTGTGCCGCTGCCATCGCAGGATCATCTTCCTTGGCTAACAGTTTCGGGTCAACCATGCGTTTCAGGCGTTCTGCCATTTCCGCAGCGCCCGGCCAATCCATGTGCTTAACGAACAGATCGCCAGCCACAGCCCAAAGCTGCGGATTGCCCTGTAGCAGTTGCGCCATAGATTCCATCGTTTCTTGGCGCTTCGTCATGTAGTTGGGTCCGGTCGTCACTCGAACATCGTACTTACCTACGCCGGGGTTGTAGATTTTTTTGATTACGATACCTTGCTCGTCAACGATCTTTTTTACCGCCTGCGGCTGTTGTGGGTCTATATGGGCTGATTCCACTTCACCGTCCACGCCGATAATGCGGGCGATGCGCGGCGTGTCGTAGATTTTAGGAATCAGGTCCACTATCTGGCGTGTGCAGTAGCGCACAGCTCTGGCCAGGTTATCTACATAATGGTACGTTCCCGTGTCAGACTGCTTTTCACGCGCAAGAATAGCCCTGCCAGACCTCTCGTTAGAAGTCGCGCCCAGGCTAGTATCATATTGTCCAGTTGTGGCCTTAATGTCATCGGACGCCCCCATCTTGGCTGCAATCAAGCCGTTTTGAGCCATTGGCGGTTGAGAGCGTTGCGGCAGTGGTAGAGGCCCGCCCTGCCCATCCGTTACGTCGGGATTGACTTCCAAATACGGCCAGTTGTTCGTATTGGCGGTTTTCCACTGGTTCTCATAGCCTTCAAACTGCCCGCCATATCCAATAAACGGAGCTTTCGGAGCCAGGGCGAGCATTTCGGCCTCTTGGCTGGTCCAGTAGTTGTACATGCGCTGCGCGTCTTTGGCGTTGCGAACCAGCCCCGAAATATACATTTCTCCGCTAATTTCAAACTCATTTCCGACAACGCGAATGACCGGAATCCACTTTCCGGCCCAATCGTTCTCCTCCAGCGTTTCGTAGCCGTTTGTCTTGATCCAAAAGATTTTACGTGTGTCTACTGGGCGTTTTTTGATCACTTGCAGGCCCATTTGCTCTGCAGCAGCGGCCTCTGGCGTGTCTTTCATGGCAGAAATGCCACCGTGGTACAGGTTCAGCGTTTTCGTGTCGTGTTCGACGCGGAAATACTCTGCAATGCGCACCGTTTCTGCCATTATCCACTGCGAAATGCCGGAATCGCCTACAGCGTTCTGTTCAATTGACGAAATCGGCTTAGCTTTCGGGAATTGGCGCTCGAAATCGTCTTTCGGTATCTCCTGCGTGATAAAGCACCACTCTGCATCCGACCCGCACGGGTCTTGAATCATCGGGTCCATGTAGACGGAGAACGAATTGCGAATCCGGCCATACTTAATGTCCTGATCGAAGCCGTTTTCGTCGCAATACTCGGTTAGTAGACGCCAGTAACCCTCTCCGAACGTGACTTGATTCTCGCAAGCTGTGTCTATGCACACATCTGCATCGGAAATGTATTCTATATAGCGCACGATGCCATCGTAGACCTCGGCCACTTCCAAATCGGCTGCGTCGTCTGCAGGAATGACCTTGCCGGATGGTCGATTCTGCCGCTGATCGTTCGTAACTTGCCGAACGTGCTGCGGGAGCTTGTTGATAGTCAGGCATGGGCGGGCGTTGATCGTCTGACCCTGAACGCTGCCGCGAGTCGCTAGAACGTCAGAAGGCCATTGAAATTGATTGTCTGAGTTTCCAGCCAGAAACTTTAAATCGTCTAACTCGTTATTGCGAGAATTCCCGAGTGCGCTAATCGCCATCGTCAGGCGCTTGCGCATCACGCTTAGAATGTCATCATTTGAGGGCATTATGTGCCTTCAATTGAAGGTGTATCGACCGCAGCCCGAGCATTAGTTCCGCGGCCTTATACTGCTGATTCCACCGACGTAGCGTTTCCAACGGCACGATGCCGTGATACTTGGCATAATCGAGCACAATGCGTTCGGTTTCGCTCATGTTTCCCAGGTGTGCGTTTTTTCAGGCATCTTGCAATGCTCTCGCACAGCGTCCCATGAAACGGCATGGCCTTGAATATCGGCTAACGGAACTGCGAACCAGCCCCCAATCTCTACCGGCAACACTGAGTCCGCAGGAGTTATAAATTCTTCGTCCCTGTACTTCCATTGCCTGAATTCCTTCAGGCAGGAAAACACCGGCACAGCGTAGCCCATTTCGAAGATGGTAGCGGAAGGAAGAGAGCCAATCGTCATGTTTTGCTCGCAGACTTGACTAACGGCATGTCGCCTCCTGAAGCCCAGACAACCAAGCGGGGTATATACTACAAATTAGCGCATCCGGCTTGATTTCCTTCTTTTTTTCAAGCGTTAATCGGATATGTCTAAACTCTTCCATTTGAAATTTGCGCTTATTTAGCGGGTGTCGGACCCACCACATTGCATCGGTGCAGACCTTGGAGCAGTAAATCTGCTTTCGTCCAGGCCGTCCGGTCACAGTTTCAAATAGGTTCCCGCAGTTCGGATTTGCGCATCGATATTGTTTTTTTTCTGTCAATTTAATCCCCGTTCAGCATCAAGCAGACATCCAACTTGTTAACTGCCCACCAGGAGCATAAGGACGATTCGGCGGCTTCGTGTCCACTTCGCCCGGCTTCGGCCACACCAGTTTTAAATCAGGTTCGGCAATGCGCGCCAGCGCGTCCATCATGTCCTTGTGCGCCGATACCGGAAAGGTCATGTATTCTTCCTCTACGAAGTCATGCACCAGATCGTGCATAACGCGCTCGTAGTCGGCAACGTGGAAGCTGCGCGGCAGGTAAAACTTGCCCTGCTCGAATATCGGAATCAGCCGCTCGATACGATCAGACTTGCGCGTCTGCCCACCAACCTGAATCACGTCAAACCGATAGCCCTGATTCTCCTGTTCGCTCTTGATGTGCGAAATGTCCGACATCGCACCGTACTGCTCCCACCGAACCTGCTTCGGCTTCCACTTGCGGTGCATCGTAAACAGCCGCTCGGTGCGCTCGGTCAAATTCAGACGGTCCCGCACCATATCCAGTGCATAGTAATTACCGTCCGCGCCGAGTCCTACGCACCACATGCTTGTATAATCTGACTCCTTGCGCTTCGAATTAGCAGAGTCCACAAGGATGTAATTGTTCGTCTTCTGCGGGCGCTTCACGTAATAGCGCAACCATTCACGCGAGAACCCCTTCAAAGAATCCGCCTTCGGATTGAGCAAAATCTGCGCGGCAAAAGTATGCGGTCCCATGTCCCGGCGCTTCTCCCGCATAATCTCAGGCGTCCAATAAACCGGAGCCGCATCCTCGGTCCCATCAACCGTTCCAGGATGAAACCGTAGCTTGAAAGTGCCCCTATCCACAACGGTCTTGTACGCATCGTTCCAGTCCCACCGCGTCCCCGCCATCCGCCGAACCCCAGGCGTCGTACCCAAGTTATAAGACCGCTCCAACTCAGTCATCGTCTTGGCTATCATCTCAGGCGTAGTAACCGACCCAGCCACTACAATATCGTCATACAACAACTTCCGAAAGTGCTTACTAGTAGGCTGTCCATCCACCAGCCCCCACGCCTCAATCGTCGCCTCGTTCGGATTGGACCTACGCCTAACTATCAACCCATCATCCTCAGACCACTTCGGAGCCGCCCTCGTGTCCTTCCCCCACAGCACATCAGGAAACGACGCATGCAAAATAACATTCGATTCGAACTCCCGCATGATCTGCCGCAAGAACGCCTTAGCAATAGGCCGCGTGTGCGAAAAAATCCCGAACGTCACCTCAGGATCGCGCAAAATATCCTGTATCGTCAAACCAAACGTGATAATCGAAGACTTCCCGTGCTCCCTAGCCCACAAATCCAAATAACCATCAGGCGACGCTTCAACCTCCCGCACCCGCGCAAACTGCCACGGATGCAGCAAATCAACACGCCCACACGCACGAACCAGCAAATAGTATAAGTCCCCCAAACACAACGAGCGCCTCATTCCAACCAAGTTTTTGGACGCAACTCCTTTTTTTTCCATCCCGTCCCAAAACACTATCGTCTGCTCCAGCGTCAACGAACGCAACCCTTCAACAGCAGCAGCAGATAAGCCAGAATCGTTCATTTAGGCCACGGCCAAAACATCACAATAAACAGACACACTATGCATAGAAGAAATAAATTTACGCTCATAGCTAATTTTTTTTCGCGCCGCCAGCAGAAAACATGCCCACCGTTTTCTCCGGTGGCAGCGCGGCTAAAGCATCATCCATTGCCGCACTAATTTTTCCAGATTCGTCTAGACCAGCTCGGGTACATGCGCGTTGAAAATTCTTTATCGCTATTCGCAAATCAACTAACTCTCTATCAAAATCAGAGAGCAATTCTCTAGGATTCATCTTTATGCCTGAAAAATATTTTTTGCGCTGAAAAAAATTGCGCAGACGTAGAGTGAGAGGGACCCAGGCCATCACCATGCCGACCGCAGGGCCCTGGCCCCCCGGCCTCGGGAGCGGAGGATTCAAGGCCGGAGGCCGACAGCGCGTGACCATGCAGGTGGTCATGACCACGCCAGATGCGTTCGAGGCGAGCGCACGTATCAGACATCAGCGAGTACCGATTGCGCCTCATGCTGCAGTGTCCCACATCACACGATGGTTTGTGCGAATATCGATATTATGTAAAACGATTTGGAGTACGACTGTATGTGCAATCAAGCACTTACGTGGTGGGAGGATTATCGGCATCATTATGCTGCTCTGCGTCATGCTCGATTAGTCGATTCGCTCCCACTTGACCGCGAACCTGACCGAGTAGATCGAGCGCAGAACCGTCAACCTGGTTGACGGTGACATTGACTATTTGCACCTCGGCTTGCTTACCCCATTTGGCTGGGAACTCGCGCTCAGCGAACCATGCTGCGGCCCTAAACGCTGCCTCGCGGGCGCGCGCGAGATTACCTTTGCTCTCGACAAGCACCTTTTCGCCTGATTCCTCATCTTCAATTATCTGTCCTTCTGCGCATTCGTCCATGCGTTGGAAGGCGAGGTGCAGACGTAGTTCGGTGCCGATTTCCCTGGCTTGCTTGTAGTCTGGATCGTTGGCGAGGTGTTTAGAGATATTGGGAGCTGCGATGCCGAACGATTTAGCTACTTGCTGTAGCATTGCGCCGTTAGCGACCATTTCGATGATCTTGTCTTTATTGACTAGAGCAACGGCGTTTGACATGCGCGCGATTGTGTACTTTTTTTTTGGCTAGGTCAATAGGTGTGGCGGACGGACGGAAGCGCGTAGCGTAGGGGCTGCAAACCTTAGAGTGATAGTGGATTTAAACCGGGTGCGGGCGGATTTGAGTTTTTGGCCGGTTTCCCAGCTTGGGCAGTCAACCCCGGTTCGTGCTGCGATGTTCTGGGCTAGCGTGGGCTGCGCTTAGCGGTCTTTCGACTATCCGGTGCTCAGATTCCTCATCCGGTCCATTTGCCTACTATTTCAAGTCACCCGGTTCAAGGTGGCAGCTTATCGCCTTGCCTCTTGGCTTGGCGAACCCGCTTTAGTGCGTAGTCTATGGCCTGCGCGACGTGGACTTTATCCCATAGGATAGTTTGGTTTTTAGTGCCGTATAGTTGATCTACAAGGCGCTTTCCTGCTTGAGTTGGACCGTATCCTAGTTGGAGGGCCAGCTTGTCTAGGAAAGTGACCTGCTTATAGCTTGGGGCTGATGTGCCTGCTTTCCTCGGGCGAGGTGCTTGGCTTAGGACTGATTCGGTTTGCTGCAATTTCCGCCTCTAGCTAGGTGAAGCTCCCCGACGTGAGGCTAGCACGCCGGGGAAGCCTTTAGTACAAATGGACAACGTGAGGCTTTATTCTGCGCTTGTCGGATTGGATTTGTCAATAGGACTTAGAAAGGACCATTGCACAGTCAATGGCGGAGTCCTTAGAATGGGTAGCAATGGATAGATTCCGCAATCAAACGTCCCATTGACTCTGTGCCCTTAGTGCTTTCGCACTAAATCTGTTCTGTCATTCCATCTAGCTTGAGCAGCTAGCAAGGCTATCTCTCGCCTACGCTCTGGCGTCAATGCTTGTGCTCTAGCTTGACCGCCCTTGAGTCCGCCTAGCCTACCTGCAGCTATCAGGCGCAGTCTGCGCTGTGTTTTCGTTTCCATGCTGTCAATATAGCATGCTTGTCCATAATGCTTGAGCTATTTGCATATTCCGTGATTTGAATCACGCTTTGTACCTAAAATAATGCTTGACCTTATGCTTGAGCATAGCTACTATTAGAACTGAGCAGCGCAAACAACTAGGGGATGAAAATGAACTCTGTAAAAGACAAAATTGGGAAACTGGGCTTTAGTGAATGTTCAACTGGTGGCGGATGTGTTGCATTCGTCAAACAATATCCTAACGGTGCTCAAGTTCTGATTACATCATCATCCAATGAGGGTTACATACCAGAATCGTTGTCTGATCCCATAGATATTGGATTCTACAATTCTGACGGAGAACAAACAGGATGGGCACCCATAGCTGATCTTGAAACGGCCATGTCATGCATGGATGAACTTATCAGAATCAACATGGCTAGGAATCTGTAATGCGCGTCCTAGTCGCTTGCGAATTCAGCGGCATTGTGCGTGATGCCTTTGCAGCTAGAGGGCATAACGCATGGTCGTGCGACCTGCTGCCAAGCGAACGCGGCGGGAATCACATTACAGGAGAACTGCGCCATGCGTTTAGCAATCCAGCATTTTGGGTGGGATGGGATTTAATGGTTGCGCATCCGCCCTGCACACATTTGGCTGTTTCTGGCGCTCGCTGGTTCAAGGAAAAACTTCCGGAACAGACGCGGGCGCTTGACTTCGTGCGTTGGCTTATGGGGTTGCCTGTTGACAGGATCGCTATCGAAAACCCGATCAGCATCATTTCGACCAGAATCCGCAAACCTGACCAGATCATACAGCCGTGGCAATTCGGGCATGGCGAAGTGAAAGCTACCTGCCTATGGCTCAAGAATCTGCCGAAACTGACGCCAACCAATGTAGTCACAGGACGCGAGGCGAGGGTTCACCGCATGGCACCGTCACCAAATCGCGCCAAAGAACGAAGCCGCACATACCAAGGAATAGCTGACGCGATGGCCACACAATGGGGATAGCCTCACTCTGCCATCCTGCGGGCTGGCTCTTGCGCTTTAACCACAAAGGGGAAATAAAATGCTAAGCAACATTCGCAAAAATTGCATGGGTACAGTGTCATTTGATGGCAAGTTTGACGGTATGCGTAAGGCGCAGGACTTCATTGTCTACCCGATGCACGAAGGCAATTCGGCTGACAGCGCATTAGTGCAATCTGATACAAGGATCGGGCGCATTGATCTGCAGACTGGCGCGGTGATAATGTCGCCTTCGCGAATGGAATATACGATCTGGGTGCGATGGGAGCCGAACTCGAAATATGTTGAGTATCAGACCCTGCACAATTCAGGCCGTGCGCAACGCGTTGCCACGAAACTGGCATCGGACTGGCATGTTGATACAACGGTGGCGAAACACGGGTCGAATCCGTTTAGCGCCGCACTTGAAGTTTTCAAAGCAGCCTAAGCCCGAAAGGAAAGAAAATGCGGATCTTGCGCAACGCCAGCTTTCTAGCCCGCGTATCGGGTGTACGGGCTGGCTTGCGGCACTTGCGACACTGTCTGCTGCTGTGGCTGGCTGGCTACCTTGACGAACTAAGCGCGAGGCTGCTGCTGCTGCGGCGTCGGATTTTAGACTTAATCTAAAGGAGATAATAATGGGTATTGATTGCAAGATTTTCCTACCAGCTAAATCGAGGGTGCGCGATGTTGCCGATGTACTCGCAGCGTTGCATGGGTGCGAGGTAACAAAGCAAACATTTAGCGGTACTTCGGGCGGATGGGCTACTAATGTCGAGGGCGTAACCGTAAAGGGTTCCGACTCAGTAGCGGAGTGTGCAACTATTTTGTTCAAAGATCGCTGGTTTCTGTATCATTTCGAGTTTCACAATGACGGCTGTCGAGGATTGATGCCGCGTAGCACTGCGAGCAACATAGCTGCGATGAAGGGATTAGCTGATTTCTTCGGAGGTCGCGTTGATTTTGACGATTGCGACGATTGCGAATGCGACTATTACGTTGACGAACAACCAGATATTTCTGCTTCAGACGGTAATGCATGGTACAGATTGCAAGAACGCAAATTGTCGGTTAAGCCAATGTCTAAGCAGCAGATAGCTGAATGCGAGCAATTTGCTGCTTACAAAAACGTAGCGTAAGCATATCGCCGTTTAGTCTACTGCGCAGGCGTATTCTGGACGGGATCTAAACTAAGGGGAAAATGATGGGAATAGCAGCTTATAACAGAGGCTCGGCAGCAATACGCGCTAGCATCGACGCTGATTATCCATGCAAGGAACCGCATAGCTTGGAGGGCAGCGCCGTACATCCGCCCGCACATGCGCCCGTACATGAAACGGTTCCGCGTAGGTTTGAGGTCGGGGATACCGTCTATTGCAAAGTACGCGGCGTATTTGGCTATGGCTGGCCGGAGATCGTAACCGAAGTAAAGCGCGGGCAATCGTTCAACGCGGACAGGATCAAAACGCGCAATACGCGCTCGTGGTGTCCTGCGTACAATTTTCAACCTAACTCGCCTATTTCATCAGGCTAGGTATAGCGAGGAATGCGTCGCGCTCCTCTTTCCTGGCAGTGGCGAATCCCATCGACTTGAGCGGTACGAAAGGGACGCTGGGGATGCCGTCAGATATGTGAGTCATTCTCATTTTGAACTCATTGACCTTGTTAGTGTGCTGGCTACTCGTTTGCGTGGCTTTAACCTTTCCTTCGTGGTCGTTCACAGAACCTCCTTTCAAAATGCCTCAGGAATCGTCAGGAAGGCCGCCTAGAGGCCCCTAAAAGGCGATAACGGCATTTCCGCTGGTGGTAGAAGCCACCTATCGCCCTAAATGCCGTTTTGACGCTGTTTTGCCGTATCGCCATAATGTCCTACCTTTTCAGTCAACCATTCCTTGCTTTGTCAAGAATTCCGCCCGGTTCGTAAAACTTTTCAAATTCTCCGTCCCATGGTACGAACGATCTAGTTTCATCATGCATAGCCCATTTTCTGTTGCAGCGCGTACAGCCTACCTTTCGAGCGCCTTTGTTAAGTACGCGCTCAACTACATATTGATGCCCACGAATAGCGCAAATTAGCCTGATTATGCTGTCCATCATATTGCAAACGCCCGCAGCCGCATTTCCTTTACTATCCGCTCAACGTCTTTCAGGTCGCGGGCTACCTCGGTCCAAGCCTTAGATTCCCGGTGCCATTTGACCTGGCCTGGACTTAATTTGCCCGTTTCCGTCTTGACCTCGCAAAAGCAGGTAACTTTGTGGACGGATACCGCCAAGTCAGGTACGCCCTCTATTCCGACCCTGGACAGGTCTAGTACTGAGCAGCCTAGCCGCTCGAAGGCGTCTTTAATCAGCGTTTGGTTGCTGTCCTGGCGCTTGGCGTAGCTCATTTCCTCGCCCTCTTTATCGCCCGCTGCTCTGCAGCAACAAGGCGCTTGTTAGCCTCAAGTAGCCAGTCGTCGCACAGGTGGCGTGTACGGGCATCCTGTTCTTGAGCTATGGCCCATCGCCTCGCTGCGACGATTACGCTGATTCTCGCTCGCTCTATTGCGGTCACTTACTTTCCCCTTTCTTCGGTTTCAGCGTGCGCTTGCATAGGTTAATCACGTGTTGGCGATTAAACTCCGAGCCCTGGTTGAACGTAGCCCACGTATAGATTACCTTCAAGCTGCCTTCCAGGTCCTCGATCCGGCGCAATGCCTGCTGTAGTGTCATTTCTTTTCCATCCACTTCAGGCACTTCCGCTGCGGGCTGACGTACTCCCAGGCTTTACCTAGCTTGCACTGCAGCCAGCTATGTTTGCGCATCTTTTCGTCATCGGCTGGCTTGGCGTTCGCGCAGGTAGAGCAGGTTTTCACTGTTTCCTGTTGTTTCTTTATTCAGGCTGACCAAATAAAATAATCG
>ORJL011043896.1_pt1 | contig 20819 bp, 20 predicted proteins | sample 1779941 | NCBI WGS metagenome assembly ORJL01 (sample SAMEA104232317, study PRJEB22302) | groundwater metagenome | biome: forest; feature: aquifer; material: groundwater | place: USA | collected 2011-08-07 | depth 5.8 m
AAAAGCTTAAGTTTATTTATATTGACACCGGGGCGATGTATAGGGCTATAACTTTAAAAGCCCTGGATAAATCTATCCCGATAAAGAATGCGGCAAATTTAATCAAAATGTCCGCTCAAACAACAATTGACCTGGTTTCTAAGCCAGACGGATCACTTAAAATATTAATGGATGGGAAGGATGTAAGTAAGGCTATACGTCATCCCAGGATTACGAAGTCAGTTTCGGATGTGGCTAAGATAAAACAAATACGCAAGATAATGCTGGAATTACAGCGCAGGTTAGGTGAAAAGAATAATAGCGTTTTGGAGGGCAGGGATATTGGTACGGTTGTTTTCCCGGATGCCCAGAAGAAGTTTTATCTTGATGCTCGTTTAGATGAGCGTGCTAAGCGCCGCTATAAAGAATTGAAAGAATCCTTGGTTAAAAATGTAACATTGGAGAGTGTTTCGGCGGATCTGACTAATCGGGATACGATAGATTCTTCCCGCAAGTTTGCCCCCTTAAAGAAGGCCAAAGATGCTATTTGTATCGATACTACCTATCTTGGCATTGACGAGGTAGTAGGCAAAATCCTTTCCGAAGTAAGCAAGAAAAAATAAAATGGATAAATCATTAATTCGCAACTTTTCGATAATCGCCCATATTGATCACGGAAAGTCTACCCTGGCCGACAGGATTTTAGAGGTTACCGGGGCAGTTGACCGAAGACATAAAGGTGATCAGCTTTTGGATGATATGGATTTGGAAAAGGAGCGCGGGATTACAATTAAAGCTTCTATGGTTAGGTTAAATTATCGCAGTAAAGCGGGTAAAGAATATGTTTTGAATCTTATCGATACTCCCGGGCATGTTGATTTTACCTATGAAGTATCTAAATCGTTAGCGGCATGCGAGGGAGCAATACTGTTGATCGATGCCGGCCAGGGGATAGAAGCGCAGACCGTGGCTAATTATCATTTGGCAAAAGATAATAAGCTGACTGTTATTCCGGTAATTAATAAAATTGATCTTACTAGTATTGATATCCCTAGAGTACAAAGGCAGATTCAGAGCGTTTTGGGTTTTGAAGAAAAGGATGTGATCTTGGCTTCGGCAAAAGAAAGCATCGGTATCCAGGATATTTTAGAAAAAGTGATAGAGGTTGTCCCTCCTCCTGGAGGAGTAAGCGAAGCGCCTTTAAAAGCCCTTGTGTTTGATTGTCGTTTTGACGCCTTTAAGGGGGTGGTAATATTCGTAAGAGTTGTCGACGGATATATTAATCCGGCAACGCAGTTAAAAATGATGCATTCCGGGAAAACCTATAAAATAGAAGAGTTGGGGGTTTTTAAAGATTTGAAATATTCTAAGGCTGATTCTTTGACTTGCGGTGAGGTAGGATATTTTACGGCAAATATGCGTGACCCGCGTGAAATAATTATCGGAGATACCATAACGGATGTAAAGAATCCCTGTCAGCAGGCTTTGCCCGGTTATCGTATTTTGAAACCATTGGTTTTTTGCGGAATTTATCCGGTAAACCCGGGAGATTTTCCTCAACTACGCGATGCTATAGATAAACTTAAATTATCCGATGCCTCGTTTGTATATGAACCGGAAAATTCCCAGTCTTTTGGTTCAGGTTTTCGTTGCGGGTTCCTTGGGCTCCTACATATGGAGATCGTGCAGGAGAGGTTGGAGAGAGAGTATAACTTAAACTTAATATTAACCGTACCTAACGTTGTTTATAAAATTAAATCAAGATCCGCCGGCCTTATTGAAATAGATACCCCGGCAAAATTCTCACAGTCCCAGGATATTGAAGAATGCTATGAGCCTTATGTAAAATTATTGCTTATTATTCCTATTGATACTATTGATATTGTTTGTGATTTCGCAAAATCCCGCCGGGGTTCGTTTGATTCCAGTGAATATTTAAGCGAAGACAGGGTAAAACTGGTTTTTGATATACCGTTATCGGAAATAATCGTCGACTTTTACGATAAGATCAAATCTTTAACCAAAGGTTATGGATCTTTAGATTATGAGTTTAATGATTATATTCCTACAAAGTTGGTAAAGCTCGATGTTTTAGTTAACGGCGTAATTTGCGATGCTTTCTCATCGCTTATCCATAAAGAAAAGGCTGCATCAAAAGCCCGTCTTTTGGTAAGCAAACTTAAAGATTTGATCCCTCGCCAAGTATTCGAAGTTTCGATCCAGGCTGCAGTAGGCAGCCAGATATTGGCTTCGGAAAAAATAAGAGCGGTTGGCAAGAATGTTACTTCTAAATGCTATGGAGGAGATATTACCCGTAAGCGTAAGCTTTGGGAAAGCCAAAAGCAGGGCAAGAAACGTTTAAAACAGTTCGGAAGGGTTGAAATTCCGCAAGAGGCATTTTTGGAGGTATTAAAAATATGAGTATAAAGAAAAAACCCGCGTGGCGTGAGTGGACAGAGTCATTAGTTTTTGCTTTTATTACCGCGATGATTGTGAGGACTTTCTTTTTTCAGGCATTTAAGATTCCTACGGGTTCTATGCGTACCACTCTAATGGAAGGCGATTTGATATTGGTTAATAAACTTATCTATGGCGCAAAGATGCCACTGGTAAATTTACGTACCCCTAAATTGCGAGAGCCTCAACAGGGAGATGTGGTTGTTTTTATTTATCCTCAGGATACAAAAAAATATTTTATTAAGAGAATGGTAGCTAAGGGTGGGGATAAGGTTGAAATTAAAAATGGGACTATCTACGTCAATGATAATCCATTGCTTGAACCGGTTTTTAATAAAAATTATTATTATAACCGCGGAGAATATGGGGCAGAAGGCAAGATTATAACTGTACCTGCGGATAGCTATTTTGTTTTAGGCGATAATTCGGCTTCTTCTCAAGATAGTCGGTATTGGGGGTTTGTGCCTAAAGAAAATATCGCAGGAGAAGGCATCCTGATTTACTGGCCGCCAAATCGCATAAGGATGATTAAATGAATTTTGCCAATAAAATATCTACGTTTCGTATTCTAAGCGTCCCTTTCTTTATAGCCATGCTTTATTATTCCCGCGGCAATGAATCCTTAAGGGTGGTTGCCCTGGTAATTTTTATTATCGCGGTTTTTTCGGATGCTATCGACGGCTATATCGCGCGTAAGACCAAGCAAAAGTCACAGGCGGGACTAGTACTTGATCCTTTGGCGGATAAATTATTACTGGTTAGTGCATTTATTTCTCTATATCTGTTTGGAGAATTTCCGTTTTGGGTTGCGCTTGTAGTTATTACCCGCGATATTATTATTACTTTGGGTGCCGTGGTTATCTATATGGTTAAACACAATTTGAATATTGCATCGACAATTTTTGGTAAAATTGCAACTATTGCTCAAATGTTGACCGTTATTGTTACTTTATTGCGTTTTCAATTCTTACATATTTTTTGGTGGGTAACCGTTATCCTTACGATTATTTCCGGGATAATTTATGTCATGAGGGGGTTTAAAATTCTTTATGCTCCAGATAATTCTCGCAATAATAGCTAGTTATCTAATTGGTTCAATACCTACTGCCTATATCTTCGGCCGTATATTAAAAGGTGTTGATATCCGTAAATTCGGTTCCGGTAACGTAGGGGCAACTAATGCAATGAGAGTATTGGGTAAATGGCCGGGATTAACAGTATTGCTTATTGATATACTCAAAGGTTTTCTCCCGATTTTACTTTTGTCAAACCTTGTAAAGTTTGAAAATATCTCGACAGATATCCTGCTTATTGTTTTAGGATTTAGTTGTATCTTGGGGCATACCTGGACAGTATTCTTAAATTTTAAGGGAGGTAAGGGGATAGCAACTACCTTGGGTGTGCTTATTGCAATGGCGATAAAAATTCCGGGTTTAAATTTAGTTTTAGGTTTATTGATTTTTACCTGGGTGGTTGTTTTTATTGTTTTTCGTATTGTTTCGATAGCTTCAATTATTTCGGCAGTATTTTTTCCTATGTATGTTTTCTTTTTCAGTGGCTTGCATGCTATATTTATTCTGAGTATTATACTTTCTGCTTTTATAATTTACCGCCATAAATCAAATCTTAAGCGATTGTTCCACGGAGAAGAACCGCAGTTGTCTTTTAAGAAAACCAAATAATCTAATCTTGAAAACGTTTTCGCCATATTCGTTTATTGCCTTGAATTCATAGGCGTGGCGGTGTTATACTTTATCAATATCCACCCCCAAAAACGGCCAGGCGAAACATATGCCTGGCTCGTTGTTTTTCATCAAATTTATATTGACAGTAGTGAAAAAAATGATATAAATAAATTACATATGATTAGTTTAAATTATCCAAACTTATGGTAAAAAAGAACGTAATTCTGGCAATTTCATTTTGTTTTTTCTTGAGCGTCGCCGGGCAAACGCATATGGCTTTTGCCGAAGGTGGGGCTGCTAAGTATCTTTGTGATCTGGGCATAGCGTTTTATAATAAAGGCTACTCCGAAGAAGCGTTAAATGAATTTAATAAGGTTTTATTGGCTGATCCGACCAATAATATTGCTAAGGAATATATTTCTAAGATTTTTTCCGGGCAAGGAGCTGTTCTGGTTGACATTGAACAACCATCCAATGTAATTGCCGTTAATGAACATGCCCCGATAGAAACAAAGCCTACAAAAGATGAAGTTATTAATCGCGCATTTCAAAAACTTTCTCAAAAAAGCCCGCTCGATAAAGCCATAGACATTAAGTCTGGAAGAAAAAAAGAAGAATCAAGGCCTCCTGTAAAAGTCAAAGGTTTGTTAGAGGCATCTGTCGGCGCAACCCCCGATGATGTTATTTGGAACCAGGCTGATTATAATCTAAATGAGGAGGATTGGCGAATATTGTCCAAGAATGCTTATAACAGGCGCGAAAATACTTATGACACAAGGATTTACGATAGATTAATGTTTGATGTTGATGCTGGCGGCAGTGAAGGTTTGGCTTTCCATACGAATGTGACTATAGACCCGTGGAGTTTTGTTGGTAAGAGCGGAAAATTCACTATTCATCAGGTTGATACTGCCGTGGGTTCAACGCCTAATGATTATGCAGAATTGGAGTTATTAGCTTGGGGGAATTCAAAGTATACAAAAAATCAGACTGTTTATACCCGGGTCGATGGTGCTTCTATAGCCATTCCGGAGATAAAGATTAGTGATGGTAAGACCGCCCAAACAAATGTTGAATCAACCTGGACTTCTCCATGGCCTACGACATATTTTGTCATACCTGAAACGGATATTGATTGGCAGTTCCAGCCATTAAGGGAGTTGTGGTTTGATTACAATAAAGAGGTGACGAAGTTTAGGTTTTTCCCGATAGCTTATGAGAATCAGGCATTAAATTCGGACGATCCTTTGCGTGTTTCAAATAATCGCAGCTGGTGGGAAGAAAGCCCATGGCTGGATAAGTGGAGCCCCGGGGTTTATAACACTGATCAGAATGATTTTACTAAGGGTAAGTGGGATGATGCTTTGTCGTATTCTACCCGTGATGATAATAATACTAAACTGACTGCGTTGCGCGGTTTTTCATTTAATTTTGAGCCAAGCGAAAATACATCTTTTTCTACAACTGCTGCTTCCCCTAAAGGACTTTGGCAGGATTATGACAGTTTTGATAATATTGCTTCGGCAACACGTTTTAAACATTATGTTGGAGATAACCTGATGGTCGGTTCTACTTATACGGCCCGTGTTGGATTTAATGAAGATGATAATAAAAAGAAAGACGCTGTGAATCAGGTCATGAGCGCAGACGTGGGGTATGAAATTGTTGACGGCTTAAAAGCTTCTGCGCAGGTGGCTCATGCGATTAATAAGCAGGATTTAACTTCACCGGGGTATCAGACTAAGTCACGCGGTAATGCGTATTATTTTTCTTTATTTGGCTCAAATGATGGGAAAAATATCATGGATTCTGAGGGCACATATGACAGTCTTAAACCTGATGCCGGCGAAGACTTTTTCTTAAAGCATCGTTTAATTCTTGCGCGTATGGATAAAGGGTTTAAACCTGCGTTGGCTACATACCGTCAAACCAGGAAAGATGCTTTCTGGTCGCGCCACATACATTTTAAGCGTCCGTTTGAATATTTTTATATGGGAGTAGGAACACCTAGCATGAAATATGAGGATATTGAATCGTATAAAATAGGAACCGGTTTAGATTCCGGGCGTTCAGTCGTAGGTTTACGTGTTGAAACTTCTATGTGGGACCAGAAATTAGACAATCTTTTTGATGTTAGGAATGTTCATCGTTCAAATGGTAAATATTTGGAAACTGTAGGCCGCGATGAAGTTGAATATTTGGCTACCGATAAATTAACGGTTAAGTTATTTGGCCTTTACCAGGACATGCATAAAACCTACGGGAAGATAGACCCATTTCTTACAGATAACAGTACCGGAGAACCTGTTGTAAACACCGCAGTTACCGATGGGGCAGACCCATCGTTAAAGACCGGTTCATTGGGGGCAGAATATGCATTCTTTGATTGGCTGGCTTTAAATGGCGTATGGGAACGTTCAAATGATTATTCGCTTGCTTATGATAATTTCCCGCGGGGCAACCTGAATAGCACTACTTTTTCAACTCATTATGAATATGACCGGCTTTTTAGGACCGAAGATGTTTTTCTTTATAACCAAGCGTTATTTCCCCAGGCGCCTTACCCTTTGTATGATATTTTTAAAACCGGTTTAAGGTTTGATCCTACGGAAAAACTGAGCATGTATTTAGATTATACGCGTAATGAATTTAAGAGTGCAGGGCAAATTGATGACAATATTAATCATATTGGTCTAGAGTTTTCTTATTTAGCTACTAAGAAATCGGCCTTTTATTGCAAATATACTTATTCCCGTTGGAATGATGTTAATCTGATGTTGGAAGGTAAAAGTAAATATTATTTAGGGAATCATAATTTCTTCGCAGAATTTCGTTATTTACCCGGGCCGGACAGCGAATTTATAATCCAGTATGGTGAATCTGGAAGGGCACCGGTTTATACTTCAAGTTCCGATCCGTTTGGTTCGGGCTTAGCGACTCTTGATACCCGCCATATTGTAAGGTTGTTCTACCGCAAAAAGTTTTAACCTTTTCTTACAAATTCGAATAAATTAGCTGTTGGTTTTTGGTTTGTTCTGAAAGTTATTTAAGGTATATATCGATTTGTTTGATATGGCGCGATCTGATTTCTTTGGCAAAAGGGTGAGGAATTATTGCCGAGGAGAGCTCTTTTCGGTTATTGTTTATATCGGTAAGGATAATCTTTTCAATTCTTGTGCCTGTTTTTCCGAAAGTATCCTTACGTTTAGGATTGTGGTAAGTAACGGCTATTTTACTTAGGAAGTTGAAGGAGTATTCGCCTTTTTTGTCGAAAAGCCATCCGGCAAGAATAGGTTTAAAAGTAAGATTTAGTTCACCCTTATCATTTAGGAAAAATGGTTTTGGCCCAAGATTCATAAGTAGCCAAATGTTTAATAATTCCGCAGTTGATCCGGACAGTCTTGCCACAAAACCATTCCCATGGATTTTATTGTCAGAAAGAGCGCTTGAAACTAGAAATGATGAATTTTCCAGGATATTTCTGCCGTATTTTTGCGGATTCTGAAAAGGTATTAAAATGTTCCTAAATTCACCGTAGAATTCTTCATAAAGGCCATGTTTTATAATTTCCAGAAGGTATTTATACTCCATATGCAGCCATATTGATTCATTCTCCAGCCATCCGGGGGTAAATATCCTGCATCTGCCGATTTCTTCAGGCATGCTGGCAAGAGAGGCAGTCACTTTGTACATTTTTAGTTTCTTATCAAATAGTAAACTATTTTTAGTGGCAGTATAAATATTTCTTGCGTCATTATTTGCGCCGGATAACCTCAGGGCATGCATCTGTCCTTCAAGGAATAAGGGCAGGGGCTTTTGGGTAAATTTCTTCGGCTCAATAAACAATTTTTCTAATTTTTCATATTCTGTTACCTCATTTATAAAATAGGAATAATAAGTATTTTTATTGGCTGCTTTTGAAATTCCAGAATCAAGTTTTTTTATCGCGTTATCAAGTATTCCGTTTAACTCTTGAGCGGACACTTCAATATCTTTACCGGAAAAACCGAATTTCGTTTTTTCTCGGTAAGCTTCTTTTAAAGAATAGCTTTTGTCCCAGTATTCAAAGTTTTTATCCGGGGTAGGGGATTTAATATTGTCGCTTAATATTGACGATAGCCCGAAGAGGAGCTCGTAAACTTCTTCGGTTATATGGACCTTATCGGCATTTAAAGCGGCAAGAGTTTCTTTTAAAAATATGCTCAGGCGTTTTAGTTCGAAGGTTTCGCATAAAGATGATCCGAATAATCCGGGAAGTCCGTTAAGGGCGTCAAACCAATTCGGTTTTCCGGATTCCATTTCAATGCCTACTCCGAATGGGTCAAGAGAAGTAATCTTATTTGCAAATAGGCAGAATAACTTATTGATCAGGGTGGTGTAATAAATATCTCCTTTGCCGTAGTCTGAACGGACTAAATGCGGATGGTGCGCCCCGCGGTTTCTAATTAGCTCTTTTTTATCGGGATCAGTAGCTACCGAATGCAATTGCATAGGGGTACCGTTTTCAAGAAGATATTTCTCCCGGCGAGGCTTTACTACTTCATAATTATCATAGAAGGTAAAATCTTTTTTTTCCAGCATGATCCGGCGTAAATTCTCCGGGTATACGCCTAAATAGCTGTCGATAAGGTCTAGATTATATGTCCAATGGTCAGCCCAAAATCCTTCGCCGTGTTCGGCTTCTTGGCTTTTTGAGCAGTTTGACATAACCGTATTTAAGAAATTGTCATAAGATACCTTAAGTTTTATATTATTTTCTTCGATAAAAAATATTAGTTCACCCGGAGTAAAAGGCTTTTTTAATCGCGCAGCCAAATTTTCAATGTTCTTTTCTTCAATTAACCCGGAAAGCAATTTATGTATATCAATATCGCCATTTAAGGTATAACTCATTCCTTTTATTACTAAAGGATTAAAACCATCAGGTTGGATCAAATTAAGGAGGGTGGTGATATTTTCTTCTTTGATTTCCGGATTGAACCATATATCTGTGCGGCGATTTTGGTTTAAATCGCGGTAATTGCCGTTTCCTTGTGAAAAATATGTCGGTGCTAAATTGAATTGGTTATAATCTCTTTCCGGGTCGCCGTGTTTGCGTGAATAAAGATAGAAGACGGTCGATTTTTGTTCTTTACTGCATTTATCAGAAAAAACAACCGGGTATCCTCCGCGCATCAGGTTATCCAGGTATGTTTGTTTGTTATAAAGGTCAAATTCTTTTGAGCTGCTTTTTGTATTGATGTCTTCTTGGATTGATTCGATGGTTTTACGGTTTTCAACACGCTTTTGACTAAGGTATCCGTCGGATATTATTTTAGGTACGGATTTATTTAGCATTTTGATGTTACGCATATAACCAATCACTGAGTATATGTTTTTCTCTTCTCCGGGTTTAAGATTAAAATCAAGCAGGCAAAAACCGCAGGATGTACGGTTGCGGTATTCCTGGTTTTTAGGGTATTTAAATTTTTTGTCATCAAGGAATTTTTGCGGGTAGGATAAGTCTTTTAATGCACCAAAAATTGTTTCTGGGTCGACAATTGGTTTTATAATTTCGGGCTTATATTTTTTGTCATGGAATCCAAGATAAAAGTTTCCTTCCCTAATATGTATTACTTCCGGCCTGTCGGCAGGGTCAACGTCAAGTTTATAATACGGCACCGATTTATCGAGGTTTTCGATGTTCATCCAGGCTTCAATAGTGCGGCTCATTTTTTTTAGGCACCAATTATTAGTTCCGTATGGCACAACCTGCGGCATACCATCTATAACCTGCATACTTTGTAGTTTTTTTGAGGTATTAGTAAGGGTGACGATTCTTGCTAGCCCGGCGTATGAATCCTGAGGAATAGTGAAATACTCAACCTTTATTTTAAGCCCAAGCGATGAGTTATCTTCCTTGAGCTTTAAGTCAAAAGAAGTTATGGCCATTTCATTGGTTAGGTCAAAATTTGAATTTAAGTAGTTATTTTGAAATGGTTCGTAGAATATATCATTTTTCGCTTTTTTTATTTTTATAAATGTTCGAAACCCTTGCAGGGAGGTAAACTGCCAAGCTTTATTTGCTGGGAAAAATTCCATAATGGCATGATTTTTATCTTGTATGCCGAAGCTTGATATGGCTTGAGCCCGGTTTACATAAAATGCCCACATGGGAATTCCGTATTTTCCGGAGATGCCGGGGAAGAAGTTGGAGAATGGCTTGGCGTGGTTATAATTGGTGATTATAAATTCGCCGTTTTTGTTAAGGTAATATTTAGGATTTTTGTTCGAGGTTTTCATTTTGTTTGATTAGTCAGTATCACATTATTTTACATATTTTCGCGGTTTTGTCTATAAGTTTTTCATATCTGTTCCTAGAGAGTCCTGACTTGGCAAGCCGCTATGTAAAAATTGTCCCAATTAGCAGGGTAGAGGTTTATCTAATTTCATTGCTTATTTGGGCAGAATATAATATAATAAATAGCTTGTTTGTAAATTTGATAGTGGGAGATTTATCTCCGTTTTCGGCGGAGTTAAACAGTAGTTTACGCCGGGCTTTCCGATAAGCCCGGGCGTTCGCTAAACAGAAAACTTAAGGTGTTCTAACCCCGCCAAAAATGGCGGGATTCCGCTAGATAAAACATGAGGAGCTCAAATGGCAATTGATAAGAAAACCGTAGAGCATGTTGCGCGGCTTTCGCGTATGGAATTAAGCCGCCAAGAGTTGGATAAATTTTCAGGCCAGCTTGAGAATATTATGCAATTTATCGATAAACTAAAAGAGAAAGACGTGGAAAATGTTCTGCCAACTAGCCATATCTTGCCGATAAATAATATATTAAGGGATGATATCCGAAAAGGATCTTTGGGCATAGAGAAGGTTTTGGAAAATGCACCTAAAAAAGAGGGAAGTTTTTTTGTTGTTCCTAAAATAATCGAATGATGAGCCAGCTTTATAGCCTTACGGCATATGAATTAAAAGAAAAGTTATCTAAAGGGGAAATAACTCCTGCGGATTTGATTTCTAAACTTAAGGATAGGATCGGTCAGGTTGAGCCTAAGGTTAAGGCTTATGCTAGGCTTGGGCCTGAGATAACTCTTAAAACGAAGCAAGAAGCCAGCCAAGGCCAATTGGCCGGCATTCCGGTATCCATAAAAGATAATATTTGTACTGAAGGCGTGAATACGGAATGCTGTTCAAGGATTCTTAATGGGTTTAAACCTCCGTATAATGCCACGGTAGTAGATAAACTTAAAAATTCCGGCGCGGTAATATTATCAATAAAGACGAATATGGATGAATTCGCCTTTGGTTCATCTACCGAGAATTCTTGTTTTGGCCCGACACATAATCCTTGGAATCTGGAAACTGTCCCTGGAGGTTCATCCGGAGGCTCGGCAGCGGCAGTTGCTGCGGATGAGGCAGTTGCTGCAATAGGCTCGGATACCGGTGGTTCTATCAGGCAACCGGCTTCATTTTGCAGTGTGGTGGGGTTAAAACCTACATACGGGAGAGTTTCGCGTTATGGTTTAATTGCATTTGCTTCCAGCCTTGATCAAATCGGCCCGCTCACAAAAGATGTCCGCGATAACGCCCTGATTATGAATGTGATTTCCGGGCATGATCCGTTGGATTCTACTTCTGCGGATATAGCGGTTCCGGATTATTTAAAATCTTTAGGCCGGGATGTTAAGGGTATAAAAGTGGGCGTACCTAAAGAATATTTTGTTGAAGGCATGGATAAAGAAGTAAAGGATATTATCCTGGAGGCATTAAATAAATTAAATAAACTTGGTGTTTTGCAAAAAGAAGTTTCTCTGCCGCATACCGAATATGCAGTTCCGGTTTATTATATAGTAGCTACTGCTGAGGCAAGTTCAAATCTAGCGCGTTTTGACGGTGTGCAATACGGTTTTAGAGTCGGACCTGATAAAATAAAAGGCCTTTTGGATATGTATCAGAAAACCCGGGATGAAGCTTTCGGCGATGAAGCAAAACGAAGAATTATCCTGGGTACTTTTGCATTATCCCACGGATATTACGAAGCTTATTATTTAAGGGCTTTAAAAGTACGCACATTAATAAAGCAGGATTTTGACCGTGTTTTTGGTGATTTTGATTGTATTGTAACGCCCACTTCTCCAACACCGGCTTTTAAAATGGGCGAGAAATTCCAGGATCCTTTGAAGATGTACCTTTCGGATATATATACAATTTCCGCCAATTTAGCCGGTATTCCTGCGATTTCTATACCGTGCGGATTTACAAAACAGGGGCTTCCGGTCGGCCTGCAGATATTAGCGAAACCTTTTGCCGAAGAGATGCTTTTTAGATTAGCGCATGCTTATGAACAAAGTACACAGTGGCATAAAATGAAGCCAAAGTTATGAATTACGAAACAGTAATAGGGCTGGAAGTCCACGTTCAACTAAAAACAAATACCAAAGCTTTTTGTAGTTGTTCGACTGAATTTGGCAATGAACCCAATTCGCAGGTTTGTCCTGTCTGTTTAGGTTTTCCGGGTGTGCTGCCGGTTTTAAATAAAACCGCTTTGGATTATGCGATTAAAGCCGGCCTGGCGTTGGGATGTAAAATTTCCGAATATACCAAGTTTGACCGGAAGCACTATTATTATCCGGATCTGCCGAAAAATTACCAGATATCCCAATACGATCTTCCGGTAGCCATTAATGGGGTAGTCGAAATAAAATCTGAAAATACAACAAAAAAAATAAATATCCGCAGGGTGCATTTTGAGGAAGATGCCGGTAAGCTTATTCATAAAAGTGATTATAGTTTGGTTGATTTTAACCGTTCGGGAATGCCGCTTTTAGAGATTGTAAGCCAGCCTGAGATAAATTCACCGCAGGAAGCTTATGATTATTTAACGGTTTTGAAAAGTATTATTGAATACTTGGAAGTTTCCGATTGTGATATGGAAAAAGGTTCTTTGCGCTGTGATGCTAATATTTCTTTGCGGCCACAAGGTGCTGCGGAATTGGGTGTAAAGACGGAAATTAAGAATATGAATTCTTTTAAGGGGGTCAAAGAGGCCCTGACTTTTGAGATTTCCCGCCAAACCGAGATCCTCAATAATGGCGAGGCTATCGTCCATGAGACCAGGCTTTGGGATGCCAAGTCCTGTGAAACTTTTTCGATGCGCAGTAAAGAAGAAGCCAAGGACTATCGTTATTTTCCCGAGCCGGATTTACCGCCGTTTATTATAAGTAAAAATAAGATTGCGGAAATAAAGTCAACCATTCCGGAGTTGCCTAAGGAAAAGATTGAACGTTTTGTTAGTCAGTATCAAGGGGTTTCTTCGACTACCGCGGGTGTGTTAGCGATTTCGAGAGTAAACGCAGATTTCTCAGAAGAATGTCTTAAAGTATACCCAAAGCCCGATAAAAGGCCTATGATTAATTGGCTTATTGGGCCGGTTCTTTCTGCGGCCAATGATAAGAATTGTTATTTAAAGGATTTAAAGGTTTCTCCTGAAAATTTAGCAGAATTAGCGGATGTGCTTGAACAAGGCGAGATATCTAATCTTACGGCAAAATCTGTTTTTTTGGATATGATTGAGTCAGGCAAATCTGCCAGGGATATTATTAAAGAAAAAAACCTATCCCAGATTTCCGATGTTAAAAGCCTGGAAGATAAAGCCGATGAAGTGATTAAAGAAAATATTAAATCAGTCCAGGATTATAAAGCCGGTAAAGTTAGCGCTATTATGTTCTTGGTGGGCCAGGTTATGAAGAAAACTTCCGGCAAGGCAAATCCTAAAGTGGTGCAGGAAGTTTTAAAGCGGAGGCTTTCGGATGCGTAAAAAAATATTTATTTCGATATTTTTGGTAATTTTTGTTTTGATTTCTGCTTCTGCTGGAGTCGCGGCAATTCAAATGCAGCAGAAAAATAAAAATGAGTTATATAAACAGATCGAATTATTTTCGGATGCCCTTGCGGTAATTCAATCCGATTATGTCGATGAATTGAATAATAAAGATTTAATTTATGGCGCCCTTAAAGGAATGTTGGCATCGCTTGACCCGTATAGTGATTTTATGGACCCTCAAAAATATAAGGAATTAAAGGTGGAAACCGAAGGTAAATTTGGCGGCCTCGGGATTGAAATTACACTAAAAGACGGCTTGCTTACCGTCGTTACCCCCTATGAAGATACTCCTGCCTGGAAAGCTGGAGTAAAGCCAAATGACCGGATAGTAAAAATTAATAACGAATTTACGCGAGACATAAATTTGGATGACGCGGTCAAAAAATTAAGAGGCAATCCCGGAGAGGCCGTTGCGATTACTATTTATAGAGAGCAGGAAAAGAAAACTTTAGATCTTAATATTGTGCGGGATATTATTAAAATAAAAGATATTAAAAAAGCATTGATTCTTGAGAATGGCGTGGGCTATATTCAGCTTTTGGAATTTCGCGAAAATACCGCCAACGATCTGGACATGGCTTTGGAAAAATTAAAAAAGGAAGGGATGGATTGTTTAATCCTTGATTTACGTAATAATCCCGGCGGTATACTTGATGTTGCCGTTAATGTCGTAGAAAAATTTATCGAGAAAAACAAATTAGTCCTTTCTACAAAAGGGCGTAAACCTGATCAATCCGCGCAATATCTGTCGCATTTAAACAGCCCGATCTTGGATATGCCGATTGTAGTTTTGATTAATGATGGTTCTGCTTCCGGGAGTGAAATTGTCGCCGGGGCATTGCAGGATTATAAACGGGCAATAGTATTGGGTGTAAAATCTTTTGGCAAGGGTTCGGTGCAAAGTGTTATCCCTTTACCCGATGGCTCTGCTCTTAAGCTTACTACCAGCAAGTACTTTACCCCTTTAGGGCGCCAGATACATGGAATCGGAGTTATACCGGATATAGTCGTTGAAGAACCCGTTGGTGATGCAATAACAAAAGGTAAGGAATCAGAGAAGATATTCGAGGAATTGGAAAAGAAACCCGAGCCGGAATTTAATTATAAAGCGGACTTGCAGATTGTGCGTGCTGTGGATGTTTTAAAAGCCGTTAAAATTTATAAAAAATAAATGAAGAATTTGTTTGGATACAAAATAGCAGTGTTAGTTTTATCGTTGTTGGTAGTTATTGAAAGCGTGTTGTTATTCTCGCGTAAACCCGCAACTGTAAAGCCTCTCGTTAAAAAACACGCTCTTGTTAGGGCAGAAGTAGCAATTGTTATCGATGATTGGGGTTATAGCCTTAATAATACGCCTATATTAGGTAAAATAAAATATCCGCTAACTCTTGCAATCTTGCCGAATCTGAAGTTTTCGAAAACCATTGCGCAGGATGTTTCTGCTCAAAAAAATCGTGAAGTTATATTACATCTTCCTTCGGAGCCGTATGAAAAAATGAGCCTTGAACCGGATACAATACGGATTTCGATGTCTGGCGCGGAGATTGAAAAAATTATTGCCAAGGATCTGGATAGTATTGTTTATGCTAAAGGGATATCAAATCATATGGGCTCAAGGGTGACTTCGGATGAGCGGGCGATGGGTTTTATATTAAAAGAGGTTAAAAAAGATAGTTTGTATTTTCTGGATAGTTTTGTTTCTCCAAAAAGTGTTTGTGCAAAAGTGGCCAAAGAAATCGGTGTTCCTTTTGCCAGAAGGGACATCTTTTTGGATAATAAAAACGATATAATTTATATTCGACAACAAGTATTAAAGCTTAAGGACCAGGCGATAAAAAACGGTAAAGCTATCGGGATAGGGCATGATCGTAAATATACATTAGAAGTGCTCCTGGAAATGATGTCTCTGTTGGAAAAAGAAGGTATTAAATTTGTTTTATTATCGGAGGTTGTAAAATAATGCTGGTATTGGGAATCGAGACATCTTGCGATGAAACGGCTGCTTCAGTGGTTAAGGATGGCCGGCAAGTTTTGTCGAGCGTGGTCAGCTCAAGCCTTGATTTTCATAAAAAATACGGGGGGGTGGTGCCGGAAATAGCTTTTAGGATGCAGCTTGAAACTATTGCCGAGGTCGTTGAGTGTGCGATTAAAAATGCAAAGGTTACACTTAAGGATATAAATGCTGTAAGCGTAACTAATACTCCGGGGTTATCAGGTTCTTTGGCGGTCGGCATATCATTTGCCAAGTCTTTATCTTTAAGCCAAAATCTGCCTCTTTTAGGAGTAAATCATTTGTATGGCCATATATATGCAAGTTTTTTAAACCGTGATATTGTTAAGTTGCCATTTATCGCATTAATCGTTTCCGGAGGGCATACAAGTTTATACCTGGTAAAAGATTTTGATAAGATGTTGCTTTTGGGTTCAACTTCCGATGATGCCTGCGGCGAAGCTTTTGATAAAGTGGCAAAAATCTTAAATCTTGGTTATCCGGGAGGACCGATAATAGAAAAGATGGCAGCTATGGGTAATCCTAAAAAAATAAAGTTTGCCTGCTCGAATACGGAGAATCCCTTGGATTTTAGTTTTAGCGGCATAAAAACAGCGGTATTGTATTATGTGAAGAAAAATAAAATAACAAAAAAAGATATTCCTGATATTGCCGCGGCATTCCAGGATGCAGCTATAGATGCGCTAGTCAGAAAAACTTTCTTGGCTTGCCATAAGCATAAGGTAAAAAATGTAATTGTCGGAGGAGGGGTAGCAGCGAACAATCGTTTACGCTTGCGATTTGAGGAAGAATCCGATAAGGATGGAGTTAGGTGTTTGTTCCCGGCCAAGGAGTTTTGTATGGATAATGCCGCAATGATTGCAGGCTATGGATATCAGTTATTGAAACGGGATCATAGGTCGAATCTGTATTTAAATATGGAGTTTAATTAAAGCGGAGGCAATATGCTAACTGACCATCAAATAGTATTGCGTTTGGTGTCGTCTATTGTGTTCGGAGGCTTGATTGGGCTTGAGCGGCAGATCCATCGCCGGACCGCAGGGCTTCGCACGCACATTTTAGTTTCTTTGGGTTCCTGTTTGATTATGTTGACATCTATATATGTTTTTGATATATATAGTGGTTCTGCTCCAGTGGACCCCAGCCGTATTGCTGCCGGAGTGATTACAGGAATCGGTTTTTTAGGAGCAGGTACTATTATTCGCGAAAAAGAGAATATAAGGGGGTTGACCACAGCAGCCAGCCTTTGGGTGGTAGCAGCGATAGGGCTTTCCGTAGGATGCGGGTTTTATAAAGCAGGCTTATATACATCGGTTTTAGCATTTGTAGTTCTTTTATTTTTAAGGCATATTGAAACTGCAATACTCGGTAAAGAGGAAAGAAAGGTTAAGGTAGAGTAAAGAATGGCATTTAAAAAGAAAGTAGTCGAAAAAATATTGGACGTTGATGCGTCCATGCACGGTAATTTAAGTTTTAAAGACCCGGTTAATTTGCGCATAAACGGAAAATTTGAAGGCAACCTTAATACCCGCGGCAGTTTGATAATTGCCCTTACGGCAAATGTTTTTGCGGATATTTTCGGTGATGATATTATTATTTCCGGTAAGGTTAAAGGAAAAATTAAAGCACGTACTAGCCTTACTCTTTTGCCTACCGCGGTTGTCGAGGGAGAAATTTATCCTGCAAAATTAAATATTTCAGAAGGCGCAATATTTGATGGCAGGTGTTTTATGATCGGAGACTTTTTGAATACCGAAGAATTGGCGCGGTACCTTGAAGTTGATATGGATTCAATTTTAGATTGGGTTAACCAGGGCAAGATGCCCGTGATTCATGACGGCGGTGATTTGAAATTTGAGCGTAAAGCTATTGACGGCTGGATAGCTTCTGGTAAGATATAAAATTATGGCTGAAGAAAAGCTTTTGACAGTCAGGGATGTTTCGTCGATTCTGGGAATTTCCGAAAAAGATGTTTTGGATTTAGCGGAAAACGGCGTTGTCCCTGCATATAAAGTGGGCGGGCTCTATTTAAGATTTAAGCGCGAGCAGATAGAAGAGGCAAAGAACAAAGGTTTAATTGTTGCTTCTTCTGCGGGCTCTCGTTATACTTTTTCTGAGCGCTTCAGCGACTTCTTTTACTATAACGATTTTTATATTTTAGCTTTTATTTTTATATTACTAATGTTGGTTTTGATATTTCAATTATGGTAGAGAAAATGCGCGTATTAAGGCATATTTTTAAATTTCACGGGTTGGCCGAGAGTTTTAAAATTGCGATTAAAGGTATCGGTTATCTTTTTCTCTACCATCGGAATATGCGTATTATATTCTTAATGGGTATCATTGCTCTTTTTGCGGGAATTTATTTAAGGCTTCGCGGAATCGAACTTGTTTGCTTATGCATAACGGTGACTCTTGTTTTTATGGCGGAAATTTTTAATACTGCTCTCGAATTGATGATTGATATGCATACCGATAAATATCATACACTTATTAAATTGGTTAAGGATATATCGGCAGCTGTAGTTTTAATAGCTTCAATAAATGCGGTTGGGGTTGGTTATATACTTATAATCAGGAAATTTCTGGATATAATTCGTGGTTAAAAAGGATCCCGAAAATTGCTGGGAATTCTGGAATTGTGTTGAAAAGAATGGGGGTAATTGCCCTGTCTACCTGACAAATTCCGGTAAAGACTGCTGGCGTTTTTCCTCGACTTTATGTACAGTTTCTAAAAGTAAAGATTCCGGGCATAATTGCCTGGAATGTGATTGGTACAAAAAAGTTAATAGCTAGAAAGTTAAAATAGTTTTTTGAAAGATTGGCGGAGTAGCTCAGCCTGATAGAGCACGCGGCTCATACCCGCTTGGTCGGTGGTTTAAATCCACTCTCCGCCACTTAAATTATCCGAGAGTGGTTCTGCGAAGCAGGGCATACTCTTTGCCACCAGCCTTCATAATGCTTAAAAAAGTAATTCGAATATTTTTCAAAAAAAACAAAAAACTGCATTTACGCTATGTTCTGCAGGTAGCCATTTTAATCGAAAAAGAAGGGGAACAATTTTACGTTAAGCTTGCCCAGATGTCATCTAACGGCCAAGTCAAAGAGCTTTGCGCTAAGTTAGCCAAAGATGAAGCCGACCACCGTAAATTATTTGAAGCTGAATTATCTCAATGGCTACATTTGCCTGCTAGCCAAGAACATTTAAATTCTTATATTCAGGAATTAAAAAATAAGGGCTTGTTTTTAAATCTTATTTTTCTTCAGGAATCTGTTGATGCTTTGGTAAAATCTGCAATTGAATATGAAAATAAAACTGCTGATTTTTATCAATCGTTAGAGAGAGAATTTCCCGAGTTGTGGAAACAGATGCAAATACATATGTTGGTGGTGGCAGAAAGAAGTCATGCTAATAGTTTAAAATCGCTTGTTTAGTTTGATATATAAAAATATGAGAAAAACCACCGTAGCCTGTTTATTTATAATATTACTATTTTATATTTCGGCGTTTGCGCAGGAAAAATATAAAAAGTCTAATGTTTCTTCCGGAAAAGAAACTATAAAATTTGACGGAACAAGTAAAGTAGTTGCTAAGAATAGTGTAGTTAGTACCATCGGCAATGTTACCTCTATCGAAAGTTTCAAAGCTAATGTTTCAAGAAGGGTCGCTTTAGCGGAAGCCCAGATTGAAAAAATTAAAACAAATCAAAAATTGGCAGAGGAGAAAATAAAACAATTAAAAGACAGCTTGTACCTTGAACAAAAAGCAAGGAAAGAGCTTGCGGGTAAGATTAAAGAGCTTAAGGATAAATTAGACAGTATCAAAGATCAGGAGCTAGGAAAAGACCAATGAAGGGAGTAACTGTTGCGTAAATTTATACATATATCGGGTATTGTTCTTATATTTTTCTTGTGTTCTTTTGTATGGGCGGGGAACAATTCTTTTGTCAGTCAGGAATTAGGTTTTTCATTAAATTTACCTGACGGATGGAACCAGGAAGGTGTAATCGACCGGGCTGAAGATGTGGCCATGATGAAGTTTATCGGTGAGCAAAACATGGCGCTTATTACGGTAACCCAAGGCCCGGCTTTCGATAATTTTAAAGAATATGTAATTTCTGAATTGACGCAAAGCGGCAGTAATCCAAATCCTATTCTTGAAGAATTCGCTTTAAACGGAGTGGATTGTATAAAAACTGTTGTACCCGTTACTCAGAATGATTTGGGCGTTGCTTTACCTCCGGGATTCGATAATATGCGCGTGCTTACGTATTTTATTAATTCCCCCAAAAACGGGTATATGATAACCGCTACATCTGTTTTTCCAAAAGATTTTGATGCAAAAAAACCTCTTTTTGAACAAATAATAGCAAGTTTCCAGGTCTTGTCTTAAATCTTACCTTTAAAATGAGGATCATTCATGCTTACGGATATCGTAAGAAAGTCAATAAAAGAATCCTGCCTTATTAATAAAGGCGATAATGTGGTTGTCGGTATTTCCGGAGGGCCGGATTCCGTAGCTTTACTCTTTGTGCTTAATTTATTGCGAAAGGAACTTGGGTTTACTATTCATTTGGCGCATCTTGACCATGGATTGCGGAATTCTTCGCGGAAAGATTCTCAGTTTGTAAAAAAATTAGCCGATAGGCTGGGATTGCCGTTGACCATAAAGAAAATTAACCTTAAAAATGTTATCCGTAAAGGCTCACTTGAAGAAAAAGCGCGAAATGCCCGGCTCAAGTTTTTTTCGGATGTTATCAAGAAAGAAAAAGCGGATAAGGTTGCTCTCGGGCATAATCAGGATGACCAGGCAGA
>ORJL010891030.1_pt1 | contig 20817 bp, 15 predicted proteins | sample 1779941 | NCBI WGS metagenome assembly ORJL01 (sample SAMEA104232317, study PRJEB22302) | groundwater metagenome | biome: forest; feature: aquifer; material: groundwater | place: USA | collected 2011-08-07 | depth 5.8 m
CGTTTCGAGCCGCTCGCGCAACCGGCCCAGGCGTTCCGGCTCGCAGTCTCGCGGGCAGCCGCCGGGCCGGACCAAGCCACGCCCGAACCGGTTGCCGCAGAGCAGGGCGGTGAGGTTGAGGAAATCGCCGCGAATCTTGCCGCAGGCCGAGGCGGTGGGCAGAAACGCAACGTCGCCCGCCAGCGCGCCGAGGTCGCCGGTGTGGTTGGCGAGTCGTTCCAGCTCGAGGGCGATGGCACGAAGCCATTGCGCGCGCAACGGCGCTTCGGTCCCGGCCAGGGCCTCCAGGGCACTGGCATAAGCCGTGGCGTGAGCGATCGTCGTGTCACCCGCCGCGGTTTCCATTTGATACACCGTCACGCGGTGGGGGCCACCCGGGAGAGCTTCCTCGATGCCCCGATGCTGGTAGCCAAGCGCGATCTCGAGGTGCAGCACCTCTTCGCCCGCGCACTGAAAGCGGAAATGCCCCGGCTCGATGATGCCCGCATGCACGGGTCCGACGGCCACCTCGTGGATCTCGCGGCCGTCCACCCGAAAGAAGTCGCCCACCGCGGGGCCGGCCCCGTGGTCTTTCCGCACCGCCTTCAGCCACGGATGATTCGTGGGAACCGCGCCGTGCTGTTCCCAGATTTCGCGTTCGAACAGATGTGCCTGGGCATGCGTGGCGGTCAGTGCCGGAAACGACCCGGAGAACGGACGGCTGCGACCGACGGCGAGCGTGTTGCCGGCATCAAAGGCCAGCACGGCGACGAGCCGTAGCGCCCCGCCTTCCGGCACGCCGAAGAGACTGCTCAGGCGTTCGCCGCGATCGAGCTCGGCGCCGACATTGCGGAGAAACTCGGGCAACGGCCACTCGGGCACCTCGGCCCACGGAAGCGCGGCGCCATTTGTCAGCAAGGCGAAAGGGGTTGTTCTGTTCATGGCGTGGGAGAAAGTTGTCCGACCGCGGCCGTCCACGACTCACGCAGCACTGCGGGTGTGGCGAGGCCCAGCCACAGCGCCAGGAGCAGCAACACCACCGGTGGCAAAAGCACGGCGAGGGTTTCCCGGAACCGCGGGTCCACCGCGCGTGCGGCATTGCGCGGCCGGCCATACACGATGGAGAACACCACCCGGGTCAGACCGAAAAACGCCAGCAGCAGACAGACCAGAAAGAAAGCCGCCGCCCACCCGTGCCCGGTGGCGAAGGCGGTCTTTACGATAAGCAATTCGCTGAAAAACGGGCCGAAAGGCGGACAAGCCGTGACTGCAAACAGCCCCGCCACAAAGAGCGCGGCCGAGCGCGGGGTGATGAGCGACATGCCGCTGACTTCGTCGATCGTCCGCCCGCCAGCCGCGCGGCGGATGTTGCCCGCGCTGAGGAAGAGCGCCCCTTTGGTCATGCTGTTGTTCCACACGTGAAAGAACGCCGCCCATAAACCAACACCGCCCAAGGCCGCGCCGAGGCTGAGAATGCCCATGTGCTCGACGCTCGAGTACGCCAGCATCCGTTTGAAATCGCGCGCGGAAAGCAGGAACAGCGCGGCGACGAGGGTCGAAAACAACCCGATAGCCAGCAGCGTCCGGTTGGCGACCACGCCGGCGCCCGCGGCATCCACCACCGCGCGAACACGCAGGATGGCCGTAAAGGCCACGGTGGTCACACCGCCCGCCAGCATCGCGCCGACAATCCCGGGCGCTTCACCGTAGGCATCCGGTTTCCAGGTGTGCATCGGCGCCAAGCCCATTTTGGTGCCGTAGCCGACCAACAGCAGGACCCAGGCGATTAACACCCATGGGCGGGACAGGCCGGCGCCTTGCGCCATCAGCGCCGTAAACGTCAGGTCTCCCGCCCCGCCGCCGTAAAGCGAGGCGTAACCCAGGCAGAACGAACCCAAGAGCGACAGCGCGATACCCGTGCCACCCACCAGCAGATACTTCCACGTCGCCTCGAAGGCGCGAGGGGTATTGTTGAAGTGGAGCAGCGGCACTGAGGACAAGGTCACCGCCTCGGTCGCAATCCACAGCACGCCGAGATGCCGCGCCATGTGCGCCGCGCTCATCAGGCTCAGCGCCGCGAGGAAACTGGCCACGAACACACGGTTGGGACGCTCGGCGCGCAAACGCAAATACGGCACGCCGTAAGCCGCGCAACCCAGGAACAGGAGTGACACCGCCGGCAACATCGCCCGGGCCAGCGGATCGTAGCCGAGCCACGCGTGGAACGGAGCCGCAGGCGGACGCAGCAGCAGCCCAAACGCCAGGAGCGTATGCGCCAGCGCCGCCGCCGGTAAAAACCACGGGCGCGTGCGGTCGTGCGGCCAGAGGGCCGCCGCCGCCGCCGCTACCAGCGGCACGAGGATCAAAAGTAGTTCCTTCATTCTCGGAGCACAGTCAGTTTCCGCGTGTCAAGCGAGTCGAACGCCCGCTGGATGCGGTCCACGATGATGCCGGTCACAAACACCGCCACCGTCAGGTCCAGGAGGATGCCGCCCTCCACCAGCAGGGGGGTCGAATGGATCAGCAGCAAACCGAAGAGATAAATGCCGTTTTCCAGGATCAGGTAGCCGCAGACTTGCGAAATAGCCTTGGACCGCCCGATCAGCAGCAGCAGGCCCGTGAGCACCGAGGCAAGCGCGCCGGCCACCAGCAGGGTTTCGTGATGCTCCGGCAGCAAGGGCAGCCGCCGGGCCAGCACCACGGCGCCGATCATCCCCGCCGCGCCGAGCAGCAACGACGGCAGGAACCCGATCAATGGATAAAGATCGCGGTCAATGTTGGCCGTGCGCATGGCCCGGCGGAGCAGCGCGGGAATCACCAGGCCCTTCATGGCCACTGTGGCCACGGCCACCAGCACCACCACCGCGCGCAGTTCGTGTTCCATGATCAGAGGCATGGTGCCCAATAACATCCCCTGCGCCGCCGCAACGCGGATCAGCGACGGCAGCCGGCTGCTCCCCAGCGCGACGAGGTTGAGCCCCATCGCAAGCCCAATCATCAAATTCAGCAAATCGGTCACGCCGCGCCTCCTTTCCACGCCACCATCAGCGCGAAAACACAGAGTAGAAACGCCGTTGTGAGCAGCAACGGTACCCGGCGAAACGCGCAGCGGGCCAGCAACGACTCAACAAGCCCGATCGCCAGGGTCACCACAAGCACGCCCGCGATCAGCGCCCCCGCCGCCGTGACCGGCGGCAATTCTCCGACCGGCAGCACCGCCTGCACCAGCAAGACAGAGAACAGCAGCAGCTTCATCGAGGCGCCGTGCAGAACCGCCGCAAACGGCGGCCCGCTGTGGTCCAGCACCATCACCTCGTGAATCATCGTCAGTTCGAGGTGTGTGTTCGGGTCGTCGAACGGCACCCGGCAGTTTTCAGCCAGCAACACCGTAAAGAGCCCGATCGCCAGCAGCACGGCTCCGGTACCGGCCGAGGGGGCGAGCATGGCGCGCAAGGAGACGCTCCCGCTTTGCATGCTCAAGGTGAGCACCGCGGTGATCACCGCCGCCTCCGCGAGCACGGCGTAGCTCACTTCCCGCGCCGCGCCCATGCCTTCAAAGGCCGAGCCGGTTTCCAGCGCCGCCCACGCGGTGCAGAAGCGGGCCAGCGCCAGCAGGTAAACCAGCAGGATCACGTCGCCGCGAAAACTGAGCGACGCGCCCAACGGCCCTAACGGCAAAAGCAACGCCGCCGCCAGCACCGCCACCCAGGCGACAGCCGGCCCGGCGATAAATCCCGGCGAGGCAAGCGTGCTGATGACGACGCCCTTGCGCCACAGCCGCGCCAGGTCGTAGTAGAGTTGCAGCACCGGCGGACCGCGCCGCCCCGCCACCCACGCCTTCACCTTGTTGATGATGCCCGGCAACAGCGGCGCCAACAGCAGCCACACTGCGAGCCGGGCGAGAAGTTCAAGAATCGAGGTCATCAGATGCTCCCAAAAACAACTAACACTCCCACGGCCGCCAGTCCGGCCACGAGATACAAAATGTAATCCGGCAAGTGCCCTTGCTGGCGTCGGCGCACCCACGCCGAGGCGCTCATCACCAAATCGCTCATGGGACCGATCGCCCGCTCGAGCACGGTTTCCGGAATGCGCTCCACGTGATCAGCGCGGCCCGGAAACGGTCCGCGGGGCCGGCGCAACCGGCGTTCCGGTCGCAGCACCCAGGCAAACCAGCCCACAGCCAGCGCGGCGAAGGAGCCGCCGGTGTACTGCATGCGGGCCGTTGGAGCGGCGTAACCGCAATCCCAAGTGAGCGCCCGGCGCATGCCGTTTGCTCTCGCACGCAGCCACATCGCGCCCGCCGTTGCCGCGATCAGCGCCGCCAGCGTGGCCTGCAAGGCGCCGAGCGTGGCGAGCGGAGCCGGCGGTTCGCCGCCGCCCCACGCGGGATTCCACGCCGCCAGGGGTCGCTGCATGAAAGGCCAGACGGCTGCGGGCGCCAGCGCGATGAAGGCGCAGACCGACGCCAAACCAATCATAGGCGCGCGCATCCACCAACCGCATTCATGAGCGTCCGCCGCAGTCTGGGTTCGGGCCGCGCCGAGAAACACGACCGCCGCCGCCTTTGCAAACGCCGCCAGCGCGAGCGCCCCGGCGACACCCAGGGCGATCGCGGCGGGCACGATGGCGACGGCGACCGATGCGTGGCCCGCCGCCGCGTCGAACAATCCCAGATAGACCAGCCATTCGCTCACAAATCCGTTCAGCGGCGGCAGTGCCGAAATCGCCACGGAGCCGAAGGCAAACAAGCCCGCCGTCCACGGCATGGCACGCCACAGTCCGCCCATCCGGCTCATTTCCCGTGTGCCGGTGGCGTGCAGCACGGAGCCGGCGCCGAAGAAGAGCAGGGACTTGAACAACCCGTGATTCCAGACGTGCAACAGCGCCCCGGCCATTGCCGCGCGGCCCCAGGCGGTGTCGCCGTTGGCCGCGCCCAGCAAGCCGGCGCCCCAGCCGATCAGGATGACGCCGACGTTTTCCACCGAGCAATAGGCAAGCAGCCGCTTGAGGTCGTTCTGTGCGAGCGCGAACGCCGCGCCCAGCACCGCGCTGGCCGCGCCCAGCGCCAGCACCGCCCAACCCGCCCCAGCGGGCAGCGGAAGCCAGCCGCTGAACCGGACGAGACCATAGACCCCCATCTTGATCGCCACCCCGGACATGATCGCCGAGACGTGGCTCGGCGCATTCGCGTGCGCCGACGGCAGCCAGATATGCAGCGGGAACAGGCCGGCCTTCACGCCGAATCCGAACAAAGCCACCCAGAACAACGGGGCCAGTTCGGGATGGTCCCGCATGGGGCCCAGTTCCCAGCTTCCCGTGCCCGCGGCCAGCAGGGAGAAGAAAGCGAACAGCCCGAGCGTTCCAGCGTGCGACGCCGCCAGGTAAAGCCAGCCGGCCGCGCGCGTCTCGCGCCGTTCCCGCTCGAGGGTGATCAGGAAAAACGCCGACAAGGCGAAGGCCTCCCAGGCCATGAGGAAATGGAGCCCGTTGGCGCACAGCAGAACCAGGCCCATGCACAGAACCAGGGTGCTCCACCAACCCCGCCCGCGCCCGGCTGATTCAGGCCGCTCGCGATCCGGCCAATACTCGCGGGCATACACCGCCCCGGCGCCGCCCACGACCGCCACCAGCGCAAGAAACCAGGCGCTGACCGCGTCGAGCCGCAGATGCAGGCGTTCGCCGCCCAAGGCAAACCCGCTCCGCCAATCCCACTCGGCGCCTCCCCCCAGCGTCCACAGGGCCGCTCCCAGAAAGGCCGCCGTGCCGGCCAGCGTCAGCGCCAGCCACACGCGCGGGAGGCGCGCGCCGCCCAGCGCGGCGGCCACCAGCGACAGAATCGCGAACACAATCAGCCGGTCCATCGTCATGATTGATTCTCGCGCTTGGTCTCAGCACCGCGGGAGGCGTCGGCCGCCACCACCGCCTGAAAAAAGTCCTCGTCCGGCGCGCCTCGTTCCACCAAGCCACGCAGCGGCCCCTGCGCGACCGCCCGGCTGAGCCGGGCCAACATGTCCAGGTGCGCCCTCGGCGATGGAGGGATGAAGAAGACCACCCGCGTCACCGCCACACCGTCGGGCGGCGGCTCGGCCAGCGGGAGCGCGTCGCGTAAGAGGAGCAGCGCGACCATGCCGGCCTCGCGGCCAAGGGTGACGCGCGTGCTGAAGTGCGGCAGGGCGAAACCACCGCCCACCGGCGCCCAGTTGATGCCGCCCTTGGCTCTCAATCGCTGCGCCAGCAAGGTGCGCACCGCCTGGGGAAGACCCGATAACGCCGCAATCACCCGTTCGAGGACGTCGGTCACCCCCGACCCGGGAACATCGCGCCAGATTCCACCGATCCGCAGCATCGGCGCCAACGCCAGACCGTTCGTAAAGGCCCCGTTCTCAGGAGCTAGAAAGCCGGCCCGCGCGGTAAGTCCGTGCGCGGCCGCCCAGTGGGCCACTAGCGCCCGGTCGAACAGCAGCCGCCCGCGATCGCGCACATGCGGCAGGCCCTCGTCGCGAATCCAGTCTCCGAGGACCTTTTCCGATACGCCGAACGACTCGGCTAGCTCTACCAAATTCAAATACATGTCTTGTCAGTAATCTGTTGTGTCTTCCGGACCGGGATCGTCTCCCTTCACTGGCCCCACGCCAGGGTCATGGCCGCCACCGCGGCCAGGCCCAGAATCAAATAAAGAATGTAGGCGTGCGTCCGCCCGTGCTGCAGCCCTCGGGCCACTCCGGATATCCACATCACCACCCGCGCGCACGGCTCGACCACTCGTTCCAGCACCGTTTCAGGCGTGTGCTCTTCAAAGGCCGCCCGCCGCGGGAACACCTCTTCCGGCCGATGTTCGTGTCGCTCCGGCTGAAGAATCCACGCAAACCACTCCGTGATGATGCCCGCGAACGAGCCCGCCGTGTATTGCATGCGCGCCGCGGGGGCCGCATAGCCGCAGTCCCAAGTCACGCCGCGTGCCCAACCGTCCCGGTGCGCCCGCCGCCACAGCCAGGCGGCGCCAGTGACCGCCGACACGGCTAACGCCACGTGAACCAGGCCCAGCGTGATCAGGGATTCCGGCGCCGGGACGTCCGTCCATGCGCCCCGCCACGCTCCCACCGCCGTATGCACGGCTGGCCAGAAGACGAACGGCGCCAGACCGATGGCCACACATCCGGCGGCTAGGATCAGCATGGGGCCGCGCATCCAAAGGCCGCATTCGTGGGCGTGTTCGGCCTCTGGCGAACGAGGCGCGCCGAGGAACACTACGCCGCACACCTTTACGAAGCAAGCCAGCGCCAGCGCGCCGGTCATGGCCAGCAGGACGATGGCCGGAATCGCCGCGACCACCCCCGCGCCCGGTTGGTTGACCGCATCGAACATGCCCAAATACACCAGCCATTCGCTCACAAATCCGTTCAGAGGCGGCAACCCGGAAATCGCGGCCGCGCCAAGCGCAAACAGAGAAGCCGTCCACGGCATTGCCCGCCACAGCCCGCCCAGTCGGCTCATCTCGCGCGTTCCCGTGGCGTGCAGCACGGAACCGGCGCCGAGGAACAAGAGCGACTTGAACAGGCCGTGGTTCCAGACGTGCAACAAACCGCCGGCCAGCGCCAGAGCGCCCCACGCCGCCTGGCCGTGCGCTGTGGCCACCATCGCGAATCCAACCCCGATGAGAATGATCCCGATGTTCTCGACACTGTGATACGCGAGCAGCCGCTTGAGGTCATGCTGTCCCAGCGCAAAGGCCACGCCCAGCACCGCGCTCACCACGCCCAGCCCGGCCACCACCCAGCCCGCCGCCGGCGGTGTTGGCAACCAACCGCTGAAGCGCACGATGCCGTAGATGCCCATCTTGATAGCCACGCCCGAAAAGATGGCCGAGACGTGGCTGGGCGCGCTTGCGTGCGCCGAGGGCAGCCAGATGTGCAGCGGAAAAAGTCCCGCCTTCAGGCCAAACCCGAAGAGCGCCAGCCAGAACAATGGCGCCAACTCCGCCTGCTCGCGCATCGGCCCCAGGTCCCAGCCTCCGGTGCGGGCGGCCAGCAATGAGAAAAACGCAAACAAGCCCAGCGTTCCCGTGTGCGAGGCGGCGAGGTAAAGCCATCCCGCCGCGCGGACCTCGCGTCGTTGCCCCTCGAGGCTTATCAGGAAGTAGCCGCACACGGCGAACAACTCCCAGGCGATGAGGAAGTGCAGCCCGTTCGAGCACAGAAACACGAGTCCCATGCACAGCACCAGCCCGCTCCACCACCACCGGCCCGCCGGCCCCGAAATGGGATGAGCCCGCTGGGTCCAGTACTCCCGCGAATAGGCGGCTCCGGCCCCGCCTACCACGGCCAGCAAGGCTAGAAACATCGCGCTCACACCATCCAACCGCAGATGCACCGCTTCGCCACTGACAAGGAACGCGCTCCGCCATTCCCACGCGTCGCCGGTGGCCAACACCCAGGCGGCGGCGGCAAGACCCGTGAGGCTGCTTGCGAGAACGGCCGACAGCCACAGACGCGGCGCGCGAAGCGACGCGATCAAGCTCAGGACAAGGGCGCAGCCCGAGATAGCCAGCATTGCACCGATTGTCATCGCCTGCCCCCCCCTGGTTCAGCCGGGTGGGACGCGGACGCAGCCGCTGAACGTTGAAGGGCTCTACCCATTCGCGGTTTGCGCCTCACGGAGTCTGAGCGAGTCGGCGCCGATTCGCCGAACGGCTTGCATCAGCTCGTCCCGGCTTGCCTGAGCCATCACGAGTGCTTTGAACCCCTTGTCCCGCAGGGCGAACGAGAGCCGGGAGAGGAGATGGAGATGCGCCCGCACGGTGGGACTGATTAAGGTGAACAACGCCTGCACCGGTTGCGCGTCCAGCGCGCCGAAATCAACAGGCTGCTCCAGAAAACAGAGCCAGACCAGCGGTTTGTCCACGTGCAGCACGATCGGATCGCGCGAGTGGGGAATGGCAATGCCGTCCCCAATGCCAGTCGAGGCCAGTTCCTCGCGGGCCAGCAGCACTTGAAATAGGAATTCCCGGTCCACCTCGTCTGGCAGCCGCACCACCTCGACCACGCTGCGGAGGGCGGAGGCAACGTCAACACCTCCAATTCGGTAAAAGATGCCGCCGGCCTGGAGGGCCTCGGCAAGAGTCGGCACGGGTTGGTCTGGATTCTCAGCTTCGTGCAACGCCCCGAGCGACAGGTTGAGTTTGTTGGCGGTGGCCCAGCCAAGGACCTCGGCCCGGCTGAACCGGTATTGACCGCTCATGCGGTAGCCGGGCAGCTTCCGATCGTTGACCCATCGATAGACGGTCTTTTCCGAAACATCCAGCAATTCGGACACATCTCTGACAGTTAGCTTCATGTTGACTTGGATGTATCATCCATCTCACAGACTAGACATTCGTGGACAATAAAGACCCTCCCGCTTTTCAAGTCAACAGGAATTTTAGGGGTCGGCGATATGCCGGAGCATCGGACTCCCACTTCTCCTCGATTCCCATCGTTCGCGACCACCCCACCGGTAATTCGGAGTCGTCGGCCGAGGCTCTTTCGAGTAGCACTCCGTGGCCAAAAGGGTTTGAATGCGGCGGTGAGCCCAAACGACAACTCGGACAGCCAGGGGGATGCCTCGCGACTCCTCACGGCGATGCAAAAGGGCGATCCTCAGGCGGCGGAGGCATTGCTGCCACTCGTTTACCAGGAACTGCGTCGCCTGGCCGCTCACAAGATGGCCCAGGAAGCGCCCGGCCAAACGCTCCAACCGACTGCGCTCGTCCACGAGGCGTGGCTGCGGCTGGCCGGCCAGGAGAACCAGACCTATGCGAATCGAACGCATTTTTTCGCCGTGGCGGCTGAGGCGATGCGCCGGATTCTGATCGATCGTGCCCGACGGCGTCGGGCGGTGCGACGGGGCGGGCAGGCCCTGCGTGTGGATACCGATGCGCTCGATATCGCCGCCCCGGTCCCGGACGATGAGTTGCTGGCGTTGGACGAGGCGTTGGGGCGCCTGGCGGAGCGTGAGCCGCCGAAAGCCGAGTTGGTTAAGCTACGCTATTTCGTCGGCCTGAGCCTGGCTGAAGCGGCGGAGCTTCTGGGCCTCTCCGAGCCGACGGCCAAGCGTCACTGGGCCTATGCCCGCGCCTGGCTCTTCCGCGAGCTGGAGCGTCAGCGCAAGTTGCCTTGAGATTCCTGATCCGTTTGGGTCCCAAGTTGCGCGTTACAGAGTAGAACAATGCAACAGCAAGATGCCACGATGGAAACCGAAACCGGAATGAGAAGGAGCCACTCACCAAGATCGGCAAGCCCCACGACTCGATGACTCCGCCCCTCCCAACTGACAAGATCTTCGCCTCCGCGCTGGCGTTGACCGAGCCTGGCGCGCGGTCGGCGTATCTGGATGTTGCTTGTGCCGGTAATCTGGTCCTTCGCGAGGAAGTGGAGAGTCTGCTGGCGGCGGCCGAACGCGCCGGCACGTTTCTCGAATCACCCGCCACCGGGGCGGTCGAGGAGCTAGCGAAAGCCCAGGACGCGGTTGGAAGCCTGCTGACTGAGAAAGCCGGTGACCGGATCGGGCGCTACAAGCTGTTGGAGCGAATTGGCGAGGGCGGGTTTGGCGTGGTGTGGATGGCCGAGCAGGAGGAGCCGGTGCGCCGCCGGGTCGCCCTCAAGATCATCAAGTTGGGGATGGACACCAGGGAGGTGGTGGCACGCTTCGAAGCCGAGCGCCAGGCGTTGGCCATGATGGATCACCCAAACATCGCCAGCGTTTTCGATGGCGGCGCCACCGAGACAGGCCGCCCGTACTTTGTGATGGAGCTGGTCAAGGGCATTGCCGTCACCAACTACTGCGATGCCAACAAGCTCTCAACGCGCGGGCGGCTGGAACTGTTCATCCAGGTCTGCAACGCCGTCCAACACGCCCACCAGAAAGGCGTCATCCACCGTGACCTCAAGCCGTCGAACATCCTCGTCACCGTGAGGGACGACCGGCCGGTGCCCAAGGTGATTGACTTCGGCATCGCCAAGGCGACGCAGTCGCGACTGACGGAGAGGACGCTGTTCACCCGGTTCAACCAGTGGATCGGCACGCCAGCGTACATGAGTCCGGAACAGGCCGGCCTGGGTACTTCGGATGTTGATACCCGCAGCGACATCTACTCTCTGGGTGTCCTGCTTTACGAGTTGTTGACCGGGCGGACGCCATTTGACACGAAGAAGCTCTTGGAGGCTGGCTACGACGCGGTGATGAGGACGATCCGCGAGGACGATCCGCCCAAGCCCTCAGCCCGTCTGAGCACGCTCAGCGCCGAGGAACTGAGCGCAGTCGCCGTTCAGCGGCGGGCGGAGCCGCAGAAGCTCAGCCGTGTGGTGCGCGCGGACCTCGACTGGATCGTGATGAAGTGCCTGGAGAAGAGCCGGCAGCGCCGTTATGAGACACCGGATGCGCTCGCCCAGGATCTGGCGCGGCATCTGAGGAGCGAGCCTGTCCTGGCCAACCCGCCCAGCCTCAGATACACCCTGGCCAAATTCGTCCGGCGGCATCAGGCTAGCGTCGGTTTCGCAGCGGCGCTCGCCCTGACCATCCTGGTCGGCTCCGGGTTCAGCGTCTGGGAGGCGGTCCGCGCGAGTGAACAGGCCCGGTTGGCGGAGGCTCGCCGCAGCGAGGCCGACCAGCAACGGCAGGCGGCAACGCAAGCTCAGAACCGGGCGCAGCAGTCCGCCATGGAGGTCTCGCATCTGCTGGCCCGTCAGTACGTGGATAAGGGCGCGCAGCTCACGGACGAGGGAGATTACCTGGGCGCCTTGCTGTGGTTTGCCGAAGCGCTTCGGCGCGACTCAACCGAGCCGGCTTCGGCGGCGCTTCACCGCGTTCGCATCGGGGCGACGCTGCGTGGCTGTCCGAAGCTTCTCCAGGTTTTCACTCATCAAAATGATGTGATGTCTGTGGAGTTCAGCGCCGATGCCCACCGGTTGGTGAGCGGCAGCAGCGACCGCACGGCGCGGGTCTGGGACGCGCACACCGGGATGGCGTTGTCGCCCCCGCTCGTCCACACCGGCGAAGTGGTGTGCGCCGGCTTCAGCCCCGATGGTCAACGGGTGGTCAGCGCGAGTTTGGATCACACCGCGCGGGTCTGGGACGCGCGCACGGGCAGCCCCGTGACAGCGCCGCTGGCTCACGCCCGCGAGGTCGTGCACGCGGCGTTCAGCCCGGATGGACGCCGGGTGGTTACGGCAAGCATGGACAAAACCGCGCGGGTCTGGGATGCCGCCACGGGCCAACCCGTCACCCCGCCGCTGGTGCACGAAGACGTCGTCTTCCCGGCGGCGTTCAGCCCGGATGGACGCTTCGTCGTCACGGCGAGCCAGGACAAGACGGGGCGCGTGTGGGATGCGGAGACGGGCCGACCGGTTACGCCGCCGCTGCGGCATGCCGGCAAGGTATGGTGGGCCGCGTTCAGTCCCAATGGGAAGTATGTGGCCACGGCCAGTGAAGACAAGACTGCGCGCATCTGGGACGCGCAGACCGGCGCTCCGGTCGGGCCGCCAATCGAGCACATCCAGGAGGTCACCTATCTCGCTTTCAGTCCGGACGACCAGCGCATCGTCACCGCCACGGGCGAATCCGTCTTTACCGGTTTCCTGGACTACAAGGACGTGCCGGGCGAAGCGCGTGTGTGGGAGGGCGCCACCGGCAAGGCGCTGAGTTTGCCGATGCGGCACCGGCTGGGCCTGTTCTACGCCGCGTTCAGTCCGGATGGTCGGCGCGTGGCCACTGCCAGCCGGGACAAGACGGCGCGGGTCTGGGATGCGGCGACGGGTCGGCCGCTGACCCCGCTTCTGCCGCATGGGGATCAGGTGTTTCGTGCCACGTTCAGTCCGGATGGCCGGCGCCTGGCTACGGCGAGTTTCGATTACGCGGCGAGAATCTGGGGACTTGAGACGGACCAACACATCCCGCTTGAATTGCAGGAATCGTCTGGCGGATCGCTTATGAGCTTCAGCTCCGACGGCCATCATATTGCGGGGGCATACTTCAATAGCGACGGCCGCGTTTGGGATGCTCTCACCGGCGCGCCGCTCACCGGCCACTTGCATGCCGGCACAACCGTCAGGCAAACCTCCTTCAGCGAGGACGGCCGACTCGTGGCGACTGCCTCCGCCGACCATACCGCCAGGGTCTGGGACGTTCAGACGGGTGCGGCGGTCACCCCTCCACTGCGGCACGATGCTGAAGTCGTGTGCGTCGCGTTCAGTCCTGACAACCAAACTTTGGCCAGTGCCAGCGCAGACCAGACCGCGCGCCTCTGGAGCGTTCGAACTGGGGCGCCCCTGGCGCCACCGCTGTGCCACGCGAGCAACGTAATCCACGTCTCGTTCAGCCCGAACGGCCACCTGGTCGCGACCGCCAGCGAGGACAAGACGGCGCGGCTGTGGGATGCCGCGACCGGCACTCCTATCGCCCCGCCGTTGGCGCACCGCGAAGAGGTGGTTCTGGCCGTCTTTAGTCCGGACAGCGGCTCCGTGGTCACGGCAAGCTCGGACGGTGTCGTGCAGCTTTGGGATGCGAACACCGGCCGGCCCAGCGCCCCAGTCATCAAGATGGCAGGACGATTCATCATGTTGCGGGGAATCGAAAGCATCGTCTTCAGTCCGGATGGCCGGCGCATCGTCGTCGCGGACAGCGACACCACCGCGCGCATCTGGGATGTCCAAACCGGCGCGCCGGTGGCTCCACCGTTGCGGCACGGTGGAGCGGTTTTCCAGGCTGCCTTCAGCCATCATGGCCGCTACGTGGTCACAGCCAGCGAAGACATGACCGCGCGAGTCTGGGATGCGACGACCGGCCAACCCGTCACGCCCCCACTCGCGCACGATGGCAGGGTGACGCGCGCCCAATTCACCGCGAACGACGACGCGGTGAAGACCATCAGCCAGGACCAGGCGAGCGGTGTCGTTCGCGTCTGGCGGTGGGACTTGACGCCTGACGGCCGGCCCGCAAAGGAGCTGCAAGCCCTCAGTGAATTACTTTCCGTGCATCGACTGGACGCCAGCGGCACGCCGGTGCGTCTGTCGGCGGCTGGCATTTCGAACGCCTGGCAGATTTCGCACCCGCAGTGAAGCGCAGTCCGAAGATGCGGAGATTATTGGCAGCACCTATTACAGATCAAAACACGAAAGGAACAACATGAAGATCAATCGAATCATCGGCACGACCCTACTAACTGGCTTGGCGCTGGCCTTGACCGGATGTGTGGTCACGTCTGTCTATCCGTTCTACTCCGAGAAAGACGTGGCTTTCGAGCCGGCCTTGGTTGGCAACTGGAAAAAGGCTGACCAACCCGACGAGCACTGGAAGTTTGAACGGGCCGGCGGAAATGGCTACCGAATCACCAGTGAGTCTGGAGATAAAACGAACGTGTTCCAGGGACACGTGTTCAAGCTGCAAGGGCAGACGTTTCTGGATCTGACCACGACCGGGTGGAAGGAGGACATCCAACCTGAGCCGGTGCCGTCCCATTTCCTGGCGCGCATCGTGCAACTCACGCCGACCGTGAAGCTGTCGGCCATGACTTACGACTGGCTGAAAGCCCTGCTGGCCAAAGAACCAAAAGCCCTCCGGCACATTGTCATCGAGACCGGTGAGAAACCAGATGACCGTCGGCTTGTGCTGACGGCGGACACGGCGGACCTCCAGCAGTTTGTGGTGAGGCACCTCAAAACCGAAAGCGCGTGGGAAACGAGCGTGGAACTGCTACCCGATCCAGCCAGTTCGCGGTCGCGTTGATGGCCAGCGAGGGAGGGTGGCCAGGACCGCGCCGCATTCGGCCCAAGTTTATGAGATCCAAATTCAGCGTAGCGGGGTTGCTGCCTGTGGCGGCGGGCCTCCTGTTGCTCTTCACCGGCTGCCAAACAGTCGAGAAGTACAGCCTGACCTACCGGGTGTGGGACAACAGTGACTGGCGCAAATTCAGCGAGCCCGCGCCTGATCCCAAACTGGCCTTGTTCGAGGCCAGCAACCGCACCGACGTGCTGGTCCAGTACGACGCCCTCAGTGAGAAGCGTTCCGCGGTCAAACGGCGCACCTATTTCCTCCAGCCAAACCAGGCGCGGATCGCCGCCGGAGAAAAGCCGGAATGGGCCGAACCGTCGGCGGCAGAGGGAAAGAAAGCCATCGCGGTGCTCCCGACGCAAAGTGCCCTCTCCAACCTGCCGCCCGAACCACTCGTGGCATACGCCGTCACCACCAAGGAGGGGGCGGGGATTCACTCTGTATCCGCCGATGGAGTTCGGGGCCACTTTTGATCTGCCCGTTTATCCCGAGACATCGGGCACTCTCACACGCGTCGTGCTGACCCCGCTCGCCGTGGCCGGGGACACCGTGATGGTGGGTGCGGTGGCTGCGGTCGTAGGATGCGTTTTGTGGCTCGAAGGCGGAGCACCGACTCACTGAATCGCGCCTCATAGGAGCAATCTCGACTTCGAAGTGGTGAGCGCGCTTGCCGTGGGATTGGCGTACGTCACACTGGCCATGCTCACGCGGGTCCCGTGGTCCGCAATCCAACACCGTCTGGCGCGAGTTCGCGTGAGGGCGTTATCCCGTACCTGTAACGGCTCAAAGCGAGCGGCGCCCAAGTCTTCGTGTGCCTATCGGATCATGAACCTTGCAGCCAGCGGCGACTTGGCCATCACCAGTCCGCACCTGACCTCCATTCCCCAGGACCTCGGCGGCGTCCCGTTCCCGCAGTACTCGGCGAGTTTTTTGGCCGACCGTCTGCCGCTGATGGTGACGTACCGGCAGGTCATGACCGGTATAGCCGGTGGCATGGCAGCGGGGACGATTCGCGCCAACCCCACAGCAGGCTTGGTCTCCGTTCCCTACAAAACCCGGGAACCTGGCATTTGCTAATGCGTTCACCCATTGTGCTTTAACACGATGACAACCGGAGTGACCAATGACGCTGCCGGTCGTATCGTGATTCCCAAATCCTTGCGGGACGAACTCGATCTTGCGCCCGGGGGACACGCTCGAGCTGGAAACTGCCGGTGAAAACATATCATTACGCCCCACTCGCGGTACGGTTCCGCTCACCAAGGGGAAAGGCGCTCGGGTATTCCGCACCGGCCACACCTTGCAGTTGATCGATCCGCAGTCCTACTCTGCGGAGCCCAAGGAATGGAAGTCTTCGCCTGGCCTCGGAGGTACTCCGGGGAAGGCGAATCCATAGTCAGGAGGGGGAAGACATCCCTCTGTCAACCGACATCGGAAAGCAAAGAGCCCGCTGGCTACTCATGGAGGCATAGTGTCATTGCATATGAACACGAAGCATAAGTGTTGCCTCGGCTCATCGGGCCGGTTAATCGTCGCGGGGCTCCGCGCCTTGCGCGGCCGGCGCCATCTACCCGCTCCAGGACAGAAGAATCAAAGCCAGAAGCATATCGTGCGCCAGCCGGCTGGCCTTTATTTTCGGGGGTGAATGCCAGCAACGAGGGCAAGATAGCGCAAGCAGGTTGAGCATACTTTTTGAGCTTGCTTGTCGGGCAATTCGGACTAGTTTAGTTCGATTAGCAACAATGAAGTGCATGGCCTATGTTCCGTGCTGTCGTGAGACTGCGAAACCTAATTGTTCTACAGGAGACTTTTATGAAAACTGCGTCCCTCATTTCGATTCTGGGGCCGTTGCGAGTGCTCAGCGGAGGGTTTGGCGCCAGACTCATCGTCTTTTTGTTGGCTTGGATAGTCAAACCAGGCTGCGGCAGCCTCGAGGCTACGGCGCAGGTTTGGGGACCGGCCGGCTTCGGGGCGGGCGGCCTCTTTCCTCAAATCGCGGTGGACCCGGCCGATTCGCGCATCGTCTATTTGGCTTCTGACGTCTCCGGACTCAATAAGAGCACAAACTACGGGGAGACGTGGTTCAAGATGAATGCGGGCCTGGACAGCCGGGAAGTGAGCGCCCTGGCCATTGATCCCTCCAATAGCCAGCGGTTATGGGTAGGAACACCGCTGGGCCTTTACGCCAGCACGAACGCGGGAGCAGCCTGGTCCCTGGTGGCCACGAACATCACTTGCTACAAACATGTAAACCGTCGTGGCATCGCCATCAACCGCTACGGAACCATCCTCGTTGCCAGCCATCAAATCGCGACGCCGACTGGGGAAACGCCCGATGTGGACGCCAACGTCAATCCTGAGCGCGCCAACCTCTTGGGCCAACTCTACCGTAGCGCCGATGGCGGCATGACTTGGACTCTGAATGCTCAACTCGAGAGCCAATTCGCCGATCGTTACCGGCGCTTTCGGGCGGTGGTCTTTGATCCCCGCGACGACAACCAGGCGTTTCTCCTGGTCGAGGGCAAGGGCGGGGGCGTGTTCAAGTCCGTGGACGACGGCCTGACCTGGTCCTGTTTCACCAACGGGCTCCCGGCGGGATTGGAGTGGCAGAACCTGGATGTGGGATCCAATGTCGTTTACGCCACAGCAGCACCAACGCTGCCCTACCGAAGTTCTAAAGTCAGCGCCTCCTGGCAACTGCTTACCAACGGCATCGCCTCGGTGGAGACCGCGAGTCCTTATCCTGTTACTGATGTAATTCGCGTCTCTCCGGCGGACGACGCGGTGGTTTACCTGGGACAAGCAGCGTGGCCTCATGTGGTTTATCGTTCACGCAACGCCGGGGAGGACTGGAAAGGGAACATCGTGCCGAACGAACAGGATTTCGATACCAACAACGCCCCATTCCAGACCTGGATCGATCCTTACCAGGCGCCCATCGACATGGCTATCGATCCGTCGAATCCCAGCCGAGTCTATTACACAACCTGGTGGGGTGCCTGGCGCAGCGACAATGGTGGCACGAACTGGACGGAGAAGGATGTTGGCTCACAAAACACTGTCTGCACAGCCATCCTGGCAGACGGTGACACCCTCTTTTCCGCTCACATGGATGTGGGTGTTTGCCGGAGTCGGGATCATGGGCGGAGTTGGCTGCCTTGCTTTCCGGCGCCGGGCCAACGGGGGATCGGCGTGCATGCGTGGTCGCTGGCTCGCGGGCCGGAAGGAACGCTCTATGCCGGAATCACCACGGAGATGCTGCTGGACCCCTCTGTCCCCGTCACGCCAGCCGTCTGTTCAAGCACTAACGGCGGAGTGACGTGGCAGGTCAACACCAATGGCATCTTCCAACCTCCCGACTTCGACATACTTAACTCCGTTTGTCTCGCAACACACCCCCGTCAAGCCGGCACCCTTTACCTGGGCGTCGCAAGCTTCACCGACAACCGCGCCATCCACCGCAGCACGGACTACGGCAGAACGTGGGCCCCACTCCCGAAAGCGCCGGGCGCAGTCGGCAACCGCAACGATCGCCGGGTCAAATGTCTCGCGGTGGACGCCGCCGGCACGGACCGGCTCTTTGCCGGCCTGTATTGGGATGGCCTGTGGCACAGCGATGACGGCGGCGTCAACTGGGCGCGCGCCCAGGGCAGCGGCGTGAATCTGGATTACGCTAGCGTACAGCAGATCGTGCCTTTGCCGGATGGCAGGATCTTCGCGGCTTTCGACAGCGGCGTCTACCAGAGTTCGGATCACGGGCAAACGTTTTCAGCGATACTGACAAATGCGAACTGGAGTGAAGATTCCTTAGAGTACGCGTATTCGGTAGCGTTTAATCCCGCTAATCCCAGCGACCTCTTTGTTTCCACCGGCAAGCTCTACCCGGTTTGGTACAACCGCGGTTCAGTCTGGCGCTCTACAAATGGTGGCTCGACATGGTTGGACATCACCGGCAACCTGCCAATCAAAACGGTGGCCGGCTTCGCTTGCCAGGACGGATACCTTTACGCGGCGGTCTTGGGAGCCAACGTCTATCGCTGCCAGTTGATGGTCGATAGCCCCGCTCGCCCTTTCCCCCAGCATGTCCAGTATGTGCCCGGCGCGATCCTACCCACGGCTACTCAAACTGACTTGGATGCGGCCACAGGCCGATTCTACGACTCCTGGAAGGCCCAATACCTCGAGCCGGGATGCGTTCCAGGCCAGTACTATATCCATTACAGCGTAGATACTCCGCCTCGAGTGACTAATAGCATCTCCATCTCCGAAGGCCATGGATATGGTATGCTCATCACGGCGCTTATGGCCGGATACGATCAGGAGGCGAAGGTTCATTTCGATGGCTTGTATGGCTATTTCACGAATCATTTCAGCGCCCGCACTCCCTGGGTGATGTCTTGGAACCAGGTTGGTCCTAAGTGCGCGAATACTCCCGATGCCGATTCAGCCAGCGACGGCGACCTCGATATTGCCTATGCCTTGCTCTTGGCAGACCGCCAATGGGGCAGCGCCGGCAACATCAACTACCTCCAAGCTGCTACCAATGTCCTGTTGGCGGCTCTGCGAGCCGACTTCAATCCTATTAATCACAGCGTGTTGCTGGGCGATTGGGCGTCCGATCCCCAGAACCCGACCGATTATTTCGCTACTCGTTCGTCGGATTTTGTGGTGAACCATTTCGCGGCTTTCCACGCCGCCACCGGAGATGCCACCTGGTTGGCGGTGCGGAATGAATGTTACGACCTGGTAAACGAGATGCAAACTCGGTTCAGTCCCCTCACTGGTCTGTTGCCCGATTTTATTTCGCACACTGACGCTTCGCCGCAACCAGCGCCACCCGATTTCCTGGAAGGACGTTACGATGGCGAGTATTTCTATAACGCCTGCCGCGCTCCCTGGCGGTTGGCCCTCGACTATTTGGTCGGTGGCGATACCCGGGCTCTGACCGCAGTGAGCCGGATTAACCAGTGGATACGCCAAAGGACAGGCGGTGATCCGAGGCAGATCAACGCCGGCTATTTCATCCGGACCGGAGAGCCACTGCCCGACCAAGACCAGAACGTGTTGCCGTTCAACGCGCCGCTGGCTGTCAGCGCCATGGTTAGCGCTACCAACCAAGTCTGGCTGGACGCCTTGTGGCAAGACCTCAATAGCCCGCTCGCGGGTGACAGAACTTACTACGGCAATAATCTCACTATGCTCTGCATGCTCGCACTTTCAGGCAACTGGTGGTCGCCCTTGTCGCCTGGGAGCGCTCCGGTGTTGACGATCGGCTTAACTTCAGCGAACACCATAGAGATTAGCTGGCCAGCGGCAGCCTCCGGATTCGCGCTTCAGCAGAGTCCCGACCTCCAACCCGGCAACTGGACCACTGTGACGAATGTCCCTGCGGTGATTGACGGCAAGAGCCGGTTGGTCCTTCCGCTCCCCTCTGGACACGGATTCTACCGACTTATAGGGCGTCTATAGCTCCGGAATGGTTGCCGCCAGCCGGCTCCGTCACCCTGGCAAACGGAGGAGGCCAGGCCGGCCCTGCCGTGTTCAGCCCTGATGGCCGGCAGTTGGCGGTGGTTGACCTGGGCGATCGCCTCGTTCAAGTGTGGGTCTTGACACCTACTCGGGCTCGCGGTCCTCAACTGAAGGAAACACCGTCCGATACGGGCACCCCGGAGTCTTCGGCGAGATGGATAATGCCGGTTCGACTTTTCAGAACATCAGCCACGCTGCTTAAGGAATGGCGACTGGATCGTCAGGTCAAAAGGCTCGATGACGAACGAACGGTGCGAACCTTGACCTGGACGGATCCCAAGACCGGATTGGTGCTCCGCTGGGCGACGATCGAGTACCACGATTTCCCGACTGTGGAGTGGACGTTCTACTTCAAGAACGGCGGCGCGACGGATACGCCCATCGTTGCGGATGTCCAGGCCTTGGATACGCGGTTCGAGCGGAGGAAGGACGAGGTCTAAGCCCGATTCGGCGCCGCTGGCGAGTTCGTCTTGAACCATCACGTCGGGAGCCCGCGCGCGGCGA
>ORJL010357621.1_pt1 | contig 20805 bp, 18 predicted proteins | sample 1779941 | NCBI WGS metagenome assembly ORJL01 (sample SAMEA104232317, study PRJEB22302) | groundwater metagenome | biome: forest; feature: aquifer; material: groundwater | place: USA | collected 2011-08-07 | depth 5.8 m
CCCTCGCCCATCGCCGCGGCCGCGACGGGCCGCGCGCCTCGGGACCCGTTCCGCGAACGCGCGACGCGACTCCACGACCTGCGCGCGAGGGTCGCCGCGGGGGAGGCGCTCCTCGCGAAGGTTTTCCCCACCGACGCGGTCGTCGCGAAGGGTCCGCGCCCGCTCGCAGACCTCACCGCGATCGCGGCCCGGGCGGACGCCGAGAGCGCCGTCCTCTCCGACGTGCTCGACGAGAGGACGACCGCGCGCGAGCTCGCGGGGCTCGGCCTCCGCGACCTCGTCGCCGAGCTCGATCGCCTCCACGTTCCCGGTGCGCAGTGGGCTCCCTGCCTGCGCCGCGCCGTCGACCGCACGACGATCGAGGGGGCGCTCGCGACCGAACCCGAGCTGCGCGGATTCGAGCCGCAGGTCCACGGAAAGCGGATCCGCGACTTCCGCCGAGAGGACGTCGAGCAGCTCGACCTCGCCGTGCTGCGTCTCCGCCGCGAGCACGCCGAGCGCTCGACCGCGGCGATGAACGCGGAGCCAGAGCAGGAGCGGACGCTCAAGGCGCAGATCCATCGTAAGCGCGGCGGGATGCATGTGCGGCAGCTCCTCTCCGCCGCCCCCGACGTCCTCCTCGCGCTGCGCCCCTGCTGGATGATGAGCCCGCTCTCCGTCACGCAGTTCGTCGACCTCGACGCCTCGCGGTTCGACTGCGTCGTCTTCGACGAGGCCTCCCAGCTCCTGCCCGAGGACGTCATCCCCGCCCTCCTCCGCGCTCCGCAGGCGATCGTCGCGGGGGACAGCCGCCAGCTCCCTCCGACGCCGTTCTTCCGCCACGTCGGCGAGGAGGCGGAGGACGGGGACGAGGAGGCGGCGGTCGCTGGATACGAGAGCATCCTCGACCAGGTGTCGACGTTCCTCCCCTCCTCGTGGCTCTCGTGGCACTACCGGAGCCGCGACGAGGGGCTGATCGCCTTCTCGAACCACTACATCTACGAGAGGCGCCTCGTCACCTTCCCCGACCCGCGTGTCGAGGAGGACTACGGCGTCCAGCACATGCTCCTCACCGACGCGGTCTACACGTCGGGCAGCGGTCGAGGGAACCCGCGCGAGGTGGACGAGGTCGTGAGGCTCATGCTCGACCACGCGCGAAAGCGCCCCGACGAGTCTCTTGGCGTCATCGCGCTCGGCATCCAGCACCAGCGGGCGATCCAGGAGCGCCTCGAGGCGACGCTGGAGGACGAGAAGAACGCCGACGTCGCCGCTTTCTTCGCCGAGCAGACCGGCGAGCCGGTCTTCGTGAAGAACCTGGAGTCGGTGCAGGGGGACGAGCGGGACGCGATTCTCCTCTCCGTCGGGTACGGGCCGAACGCGGAGGGGCGGGTCGCGCTCCACTTCGGGCCGCTCAATGCGCAGGGCGGCGAGCGTCGGTGGAACGTCGCGGTGACGCGGGCGCGGAAGCGTCTCACGCTCGTCACGAGTTTCGCCGCGTCGGCGCTCGCGCCGGACCGGTCGAGCGCGAAGGGGATCCAGCTCCTGCGCGACTACATCGAGTACGCGGCGTCGCGCGGGCGAATCCTCGGCGGCGCGTCGTTCGACTCGCGCAACCCGCCGGAGAACTCGTTCGAGATGGACGTCTACGAGGAGTTGGTGCGCGCGAAGCTCACGCCGGCGTGTCAGGTGGGGTGCAGCTCGTACCGGATCGACCTGGCGGTCCCCTACCCCGACAAGCCAGGCCTCTTCGCGATCGGCATCGAGTGCGACGGCGCCTCGTACCACTCGAGCCCCACTGCGCGCGACCGCGACCGCCTGCGGCAGGAGATCCTCGAGCAGCTCGGATGGCGCCTGCATCGCGTCTGGTCGACGGCGTGGTTCCGCGACAAGGCGCGCGAGCGGGAGCGGCTGCTTGCGGCGGTCACGGAGGCGCTCAAGGAGCCGCCGATCGAGGCGTACACGGCGCCCGTTGCGCCTGCCCCGCCTGAGTCGTCGCCGCCGGCCCCGGCGGGGCCCGCGGCAACGGCAGGCAGACCTTCTTCGGGAGGCACGCGGCTCTTCACGGAGAAGGGGCCTCCGCTGAAGGGGCGCACGATCGACGACTACTCGGTCGCCGACCTCGTCCAGATCGTCCGCTGGATCGGCCGCGACGGGAAGCTCCGCACCGACGCGGAGCTGGAGGGCGAGGTCTACCGCTACCTCCAGTTCAAGCGGCGCGGCCCTCGGATCGTGGCGCAGATCCGCCGCGCCGTGGAGTGGTCGAAGTCGTCATGAGCGACGCTACGCAGGCTTCAGCGCGGCGGGGACGAGTCGGAGCCCTTGACCGAGGAGGGGGCTCCGGAAGAACCCTGAAGCGCCCCTCGGCAGTGGCTTGAAGACGCCCCGACGGAGAACGAATCCGGACGCGTCGCGACCCTCCGGCCAGGTGTAGTAGTACTCGCGCACGCCGCTCATCTGGTAGGCGAGGAACTTCGCGCCGTCAGGCGCCATGTCGCGCTCGTAGGTCTTCTCGGCGAGCACCTCGACTACCAGGTCGGGCACCCGGCCGACAGACCTGCTGCCGGGCAGTACGTAACGGTGGGCACGGCATGGACGGCGATATCAGGGAATACCACCGTGTTCCGCGGCTTCGGGAGTCGGCGTCGGCACGCCCTGGGCGCGCGTCGCTGGATGCCGGGGCCGCGTCTGCGCCTCGGTCCTCCGCCCTGGGGCGGTGTTCGACGCGAAAGAAGGTGCTCGCTCACTCCCGCGGCAGGCCCCACTCGTGGGCGCGCTGCGTGAGGGTCCCGTGGAGGCCATCCCGGGTGAGGGCGTCGGCCAACTCCTCTGCGTGCCGCACGGAGCGGGGGACACCTTCCGCGAGGTCCCCGTGGTCGGGACCTGCTCGACGCCGCTCCTCCCCGGTCTCACGCTCGACACCCTGCGGTGGTTCGCACGGCAGGGGTTCCCCTGCCCATCAGACGAGCTTCCCGTACGAGAAGACGAGTCGGATGCCGGCGTTCCGCACAGCGTCCTGGACCTCGGGGCGGGCGCGATAGCAGAAGCAGACCGGGAAGACCTCCCCCGTCAGGTGCCGGCGGGCCCGCTGGAGTTGGATCGAGAAGCGATCCACCTCCTTCAACGTCAGGTTGTGCTTCGCCTCCCCCACCACCCAGATCGCCTGATTCGGGTCCTTCGGGTCCGTCGCCCGCCCGAAGATGTTCACTTCCTCTTTCTCCTCTCCCCATGTCTGCCAGGATCGTTCGAGCACACCGACGTCCCAGCCGAAATCGCGCTTGAGCACATCGTGGAGCACGATGTACGCGATGTCTTCGATGTCGCCGCCCACGGTCTCACTCAGACCGCCCACCTGGCGGGCCAGGGCCTGGAGGGCGCTCTCGGTCCGCGCCTGCGCCTGCGCCAGGTCCTCCACGGCCTTCTGGGTGCGCGCCTGCGCCTCGGCCAGTTCCTCCACCCGCTTCTCGGTGCGCGCCTGCGCCTCGGCGAGCCGCCCCACCGAGCGTGTCAGGTCATCCAACGCGCCCCATACGCCCGCTTGGGATGGAGCCGCGCCCCCTCCCGACAGACGGAGCTTCTCGGTCGGAGGAGTCCCAAGCTCGTCGTGCAGCCTGCGGTCGATGAGCTTTTCGATCGCCTCGATGTCCCGTTTCGTCAACGCCATGATGGCGATATCCTACGATGGGCATCCGAGGTGCGCAATCCCTGGTCCGGGGAGTCGACGGGGCCAGTCGCCTCTCGCGGGAACGACATCGACCCCGTGCCTTTCGATCGCGGGCGCGGATGGAGGACAGCGCCCAGATCACCCCACGCGGCTCCCGTTTCGAAGGTTCCAGGCGCCATCGGCAATACCCACCCTCCGATGAGCTCCACCGGGTTGTCCTCGTCCATCTCCCACCGTTCGAAGACCTCGGCGGGGGTGGGGCCCGGGCCTTCGGGGGCCATCCGTCCGAAAACGGCCCTGGGCGGCAGGGATGCGGTGACGGCCGATGCGCGACTCATGCCGGGAGCCTAACAGGCACACGGCACGGGGTCAATCGGGTGCTCTCGAGGGGAAGGTGCGCGCTCCGAGGTGGCATCGCACGAGGCGGAGTGCGGCGGCCGTGCGTCTTCTGCGCGTCTGGCCCCTCCTCCACCTGGAGCGCCATCTCCACCGTGCGCGCGAATTGCTGCAGGATGGGCGAGCGGAGAGGCGATGACGGAACGTTTTCTCGCCCATCCGTGCGAGGTGGAAGACTACAGGGGAGGCCTGTTGCGCCGCGTCCACACCCGGTTCGGTATGACCACCCCGCGGCCGTGTTCCTGCCAGCGCGCGACTTCGGCGCCGATCCTGCGTCCGACCTCCGTGGCATCATCGGTCCCAAGGCCCGCCTGAGTCGCCGCCTCCCTCGCGGCCTGCGCGGCCGCGACGATTCCGTCCGTCACCGTGCGCTTGTCCTGGCCGGCCTCCAGGGCCATCCGAGCCATGCAATCGACGATGCTGACGCCGACGGCCACGCCCACGTCGACCGCGGACACCTGGGGCTCACCGTCCCTCGCAGGGCGCCGCCCCGTCGCCGGGCTGCCAAACTCGCCATCGGGCAGCAGGTGGGCGGGGACCTCCACGCGCAGCGTCCTCGATGCGCCTGGTATGCGGCTCAGGAAACCGTTGCGTTCGAGCGTCTTGATCATGGAGTTGACGCTCGGTGGACTGATCCCGAAGTGCGTAGCGATCTCCTCGAACGACGGCGCTACGCCCCGGCGGATCGTGTAGCGATGAATGAAGGACAGGAACTGCGCCTGACGCTCCGTCATATCGACCTCCATCGTATCGGCGTCGCAGAGCCGGTCGCAAGGAAAGGCGTCGAGTGCGAGGTTCTCACGGCGGTGGAGGGAATCGTGGAGAAGCTCCTGACCCTTGCCCGGATCGAATCGCGCTACCGCTCCGAGTGGGTGCTGGTGGTTGACCCTGTTACGGATCGGAACATGGAGATCCTCCGGGGCAGAGTGGCCTTCCACAGCAAGGACCGAGACGAGGTCTACCGCCGGGCCATGGCGCTCCGGCCGAAGAGCTTCGCGATGCTCTTCACCGGGAAACTCCCCAAGGACATGGCGATCGTCCTATGACCATGTCCTTCCGACCTGGTGAGGGACTGATCGTCGTTCAGCCGTGCAGCGCTCCGACGCGGACAAGTTCTGCGATTCCCCGGGCTTGCAGGGCCCTGTCACTGCGGATAGCATCCTTCTTGTACGGTGAGTGCTACAGACCATGAGAACCCTGGACCGGATCTCTGTGGACCCGCGGAAGATGAACGGAGAGCCGTGCATCCGTCACCTCCGCCTGACGGTCCGGAGAGTCCTGGAGGCGCTGGCAACCTACCCCAATCGGCAGGAGGTCCGAAGAGAGTACCCTGAGCTGGACGATGAGGACATCCGGCAGGCGCTCGTCTTCGCCACGACCTACCTCGAGGACAAGGTTAGTAAAGCGGTCGCCTGTAGCGAGGCCATCGAGGGGTCCGACGCGGTGCGAAGGCGGTAGGCAGGTTCCCACCGGCTCAACCGGGTGTGGCACGCGCGGCAAGGGTGCAGCGTTGACCCCGTCGCGGACATCCGGGAGCGGCAGGCCGCAGGCGGGCCGTCCGGATAGGGTCCTCCACGCTGGCGGGCGGCGATCCCGGCGCCAGGGACGCCCTCGGCACGGACGGCGGACGGCGAGCCCGCTGTCAGGAGCGGGGAACGCAACCGCGGAACGGCTCCATCCCGACGCGCGGAATGCGCCCCGCGGGCGCTGCGGAGGGCGATCCCGACGCTCGGAGTGGCCTGCGACCCGGCTGCGGACCGCGCGCCCGACGTCACGCTGGGCGCGTTCCATCTCCGCAGGGCGTATTCCGGCGCGAGGCGGCGCTTGCGCGGTCTATGCGTTCTGCGGCGGCAACGCCGGGGACGTGGCGGCAGGGGCCTCCGCGGGCACGTCTCCCGCCCCGGCGCGGTGTTCCATGCGGAAGAAGGCGTTCGCCCACTCCCGCGGGAGCTTGCGCTCGTGGCCGCGCTGCGTCAGGACGCCGTGGAGCCCATCCCGCTCGCGGGTGAGGGCGTCGGCCAGTTCCTCCCGGGCCTGCCAGACCTCGCCGCGGCGCGGCCCCAGGGCGCGGGTGGCTACGATGGCGTTGTCGGCGGCGGGGGACCACAGGGTCAGGGGCGCGCGGTGCTTCTCGAGGACGGGGTCCTTGACCTGGAGCCACCCCTTCACGGCGTCGACCTCGCGGGGGAGGGCCCACTTGATGAAGATGCTGACGGCGGCCTTGAAGAACGAGAGCCAGCGGGCGGAGGAATGGTCCTTGTTGACGGCGTTGTGGAGTTCGTCCCCGAACTCGACGCAACTGTGGTCGAGGCGGGTGTTCGACACCGCGCGCGAGGCGTCCGCCTTGGCGGCGGCCTGCCGGACCTCGCGGTCCTTGGCGCGGACCTTGTCGAGCAGGGGGAGCCACCCGGCCGTGGAGGCCACGAGCTCCTTCGCGTCGGGGTCGGCGTCGAGCGCGGCGCCGGTGAAGAGGACCTCGTCCTCGAACTCGTCGAGGGTCATCCTGGCGTCCAGTTTCCGGGGCATCGTTCACTCCTTCCCGTTGTTGACCGTCTAGATTCCCTGACCGACGTCCCCTGCATTCCGCGGGGGCGCTGCTCCATGCACGCAGGCTTCGGCGTCGTTGCGGTCCCCAACGCTCCCCCTTCAAGAGCAGTCGCGGAGAAGTGGATACGCTCCGGATGCGATCCGCTCCACTCAATGTTTGTGCGGCTTTCACGGATTTCTGCCATGTGGTCACGCAGACGCGCGGCTCATGGTGCGAGGAAGTCCGCATACGCGGCTCTGCGCACATGGATCTGGAACTCCCCTCGCGCAAGGACCCCTCCGTCCTGAACGAGCACGGGGTGCTGCGGCTCGACGGACGACGGAGGTGATGACTGGAAGCGCAACTCGCCCTGCGCATCGAAGAAGATCCATCCCCAGAGCGGATCGCCTCCCGGCACGACGATGTCGCACGCTTCCGAGCGGCCGAGACTCGCGGGTCCGAAGAGCAGGATGTAGCGGTGACGCGGGCAATTCCCTCGGCGGGTCAGGGCGAGGTAGCGCAGGTCGCCCGCCGCCCAGGATGGCGCGGGATGGACCCGAGGGAACCCCGCAAGGCCCTGGTCGCCTCGTCGAATCGTCACGTCGAGGTCGAGCACGTTGCCCGCCAACGACAGCACCTTCCCGTCCACGAGCAGGCCGGCACCGGGGGTAGGGTTCATGAGGTTCGGTTTCTCCTCCCAGCCCGCCCTACCGTCCTTCGTACAGCATATCCTCGCCAAGCGGCGATGGATCCGTTGGTTTTCCTTCTGGATCTTTGGGTCGTTCCAAGGCAGCTTTGCAAAGGCGAAATCCAGGTCCTCGATCTCCCGCGGCTCGCCGCGTCCCACCTCCGCTTTCGTTTCGGGAGAGAGGAACGTCACGTCGGTGAGGCCCGCCGCCGGCCATGCGAGCCTCCAGGTCTTCAAAATCGGTTCCGGCGGGGGAGGAACAAGGGCCTTGGCCAGCACGAGCGGGATCCAACATGATGTTGCTCGGACTGCACCCTCGGGCCTCGATGGCAGTTCCTGGAGGAGCCCTCCTGGAAGCGCATCGGAGAGGATGCGCAGGCATGCGCCCTTCATGTCGTTGTCCTTGACGAGGACCTTGATGCCCCCGTTGATGACGACCCTCGGACCGGCGTCGTTCGGCTGGCTGTTGACCTCGACTGAGACCTGCTTCACCGCGCGATAGGTAGTCTCTGTCCCATCCGCGCGCCCGCCGGTGAAGCGTAACGTAACGACGCCCAGGACCACCTCGCCGGCAATGCGGGGCACGAAGGCTATCTTCAGCGGCTGGAAGATCCCGGGGCTGTCCAGGACTACCTCCGCCCGCCTCTGCTGGTCCGTCTGATCGACGCCGGCCTCATCAAGTACCGCGCGGAAGTCCACGTGCCAGCGCCCAGGCCGCAGGCTCGCGATTTGGAAATCGAGGGCGCACAGATTCCCGACGATGGCGCCCTTGTTCGTGTCTATGACCAAGCAGACGGGAGGCCGTCCCTTCTCCTCGAGCACCTGGGCTTGATCTTGCAGGGGGTCGCCCGTCTCGTGCTCGCTCGGCGACGGAGGCGGGGGCGAGAGGGGAGAAACACTGATCTGCTCTGGGACTCCTTGAGGCGGAGGAGGAGTTGAAGAAACCGGCGGGGGCGAAGGTGAGGGCCCATGATCCGCGGTCTCTCGCGGAGGGACCGGTTGCGCCGTGACCCCCGGCGCTTCCGTGGTCTCGGGTCCTGGTCGCGCGCTGGCTGCCGCAAGCGGCTCGCCGCACCCGCTGCAGAACTTTTTGTCCCAGGACTTGAGGATCTTCCCGCAAGACGGGCACTGTTGGCTCATATCAGCCCCCTGGTCCCTGCTACGGTCACGGCAACGAGTGATGACAATGGGGACAGATTGTCATAGCCGGGGCCGTCGGCACCGCGACCACCGTGACAGGGCGCTTCTGTCCCTCGACCAGGCCCGTCGTGAGCTGCATGGACGTTTGGAGGATATGATCCAGCAGCCTGTCCTTTTCCGCCCTGACGGAATCCGTGCCCGGGGCCTGTTGCATCCGCTGGATGTACGGGGCGAGGTCGGGGTCGAGAATGGGAGCCAGGGCAGCGATCTGCTCTGGGGTCAGCCCCTTCAGCGTCTCCGCCAGCTTGCGCTTGTTTGCCTCACTCTGGTCCTTCGACGCCTGCTTGATTTGCTGGGCTTCCCTCTCGCGCCTCAGCTCGGCAGCCTCGGCCGCAATGCGGACCTTGATCCACTCGTTGGCCTCCGTCAGGTCGAAATCGAGGCGCGCCTTCTCCTTCGCGAGGTCGATGTCGAGCGCATCCTTCTCCAGTATCTTGCGTCCCAGGAGGCCCAGGCGGTCGAGCTCGAGCGTATGCTCGATCTCCGTCCGACGGAGGACGAAGTCGCGCTGCATCTGGTCTGCCTTCTGCCCATGCTCCAGGTTCGCAAGAATCCGCCTCTTCTGATCCTCCCTCAGGATCCGCTTCTGGTCGACCTCCTCTATGGCCGCAGCGACCTTTTCCTTCGACTGCTCATCCCAGATGCGCCCGTCGTCGAGGCGCTCCCGCACCCGACGGAGGACTTCGATGCGCGCCTTCGTGTCTTCCTCGTCACGTTGCAGGTCGTCGATCTCCTGGCGATTCGAGGAGAGCTCGATCGATCGCACCTCTAGGAGATCGAGGCCGTAGCGCAGGAACGATTGTTGCGCCTGCTCACGGATCCTTGCGCAGAGATCCTCGCGCAGGGTCCGGTCGGACTCGGCGACTTCCTGCTGCCGGCGGCCGCGCGCCCAGGTGCGCGTCGCCTCGCGCAGCGAGGGCATGAGGACCCGCAGGAGGTCGGTCCGAGAGAACTCCTCGGCGTCCTTCATGACGTTCTCGTACAGCGGGACCGCGTCGGCAAAGCGGAGCGCAACGAGGAGGCGCAGGAGACCGGCCGAGTTGTCCGAGAAGAGGACGCGGCAACCGCCGGTATCGATCTCGATGTCCGCCTCGTCGATGAGCAGGACGGAGGCGGCGACGGGACGGCGCTGCCCGCGGTACTTCTGAATCTCGCCGATGTCAGGGCCATGTCGCCCCGGCTGGAGCTGCATCTCATAGCGCCCATCGATGAACAACATCGCGCGCACGCCGTGCGAGACGATGACGCCGCCCTCGAAGAGCGCGCCAACATCGTTCACGTACACATGGCGTGCGACATCCTCGGGGCGACGACGCCAGCGGATGGCGGACTTCGCTGTCGGCCCGACGACCGTGCGGCATTCCCCGCAGAACTTGCTGCCGTCCGGCACGATTCCCGGGCACCCCTCCTTCTGGCAGAGGCGGAAAGGACCGCCCAGGCGCCACTGGCATTTGCAGTCGGACTGGAGCCGGCTGACGCGTTCGTTGCAGTTGGGGCAGATCGTCGAGAAGAGGCCCATGGGTGCGACTCCTGACTACGGGGTGCCGCGCAGGTAGTTGTCGCGCTCCGCGAAGCGATCCCGGACGTCCTGGACGACGCGTCGGAGCTGGGTAGCTGTCAAGGCGATGCCGTCCGTTTCCTTGGCCGTCACCCTGGAGCGCACCTCGCTCACCCCCTTGACGAGGTTGTCGAGGTAGGTGCGAACGCTCGTCGCGTGGCCCGCGAGTGCGTCGAGCAGCTTCGGCGGCGTGGGCTTCTCCGCGAGCCGCGTATGAGTGTAGTTGGCGCTCCGGATGGTGCGCAGGAGCGACTCCAGGTCCTGGCGCACCTGCTCCATCGGCTGGATCGCCTCGGTCTTCCCGAGCGACACGAGCTCGGCCTGGGTGCCGGAGAGCTTCGCCTTCTCCTGGTCGAGCGCCTGGACCCACTGCTCGCGCTGCAGGCGGTCCTCCTCGAGCGGGTCGGGAGGAGGAGGCGGCGGAGGCGGCTTCCGGCGGAAGACACGGAAGAGCAGGAGGACCACGGCGAGGGCCCCTCCTGAGTACGCGAAGATCGGATCCACGCGCCGGTACCACGGCCAGGGATTGTCGAACTCTGGAATCGGCGTGCCTGACCAGACGTAGCTCGGCGTCTTCATGTCGACGAGGAACGCGTTGACCTGTAGGCTCCCCTTCTCCGGCGTGAGGTTCATTCCGACGACTTCGGTCACTAGCAGGTAGTCCGCCCCTTCTGCGTGGAACGTCTTCTCCAGGTCTTCCCTCAACTTCGGGTTGTTGCGATCCTGGGCCCTCTGGAATCTATCCCAGACGCCCCATTCCCTCTCCGACAGATAGAGGTGCTCGAGCCCGACCTTGCGCTTGAGCGGCAAGTCGCCGAGGGCAGCCAGGAGCGTGCTCGACATCTCCTGGAGCGGCAGAGCAAGGCCCTGCCTCTTGTTTCGAATGGGGAGGATTGCGACGGTTCCGGAGAGAGACGGCAGCTTCGCCCGGATGTCCTGCGCGATTTGAGCACCGATGGGGCGGGTCGCGTCGACTACGGCGGCCTCCTCTTCGGGGTAGAGGGGCCTGGGCAACGGACCGGGTCGCCAATCCCAGCATCCCGAGATCAGGACCACGGCGAGGCACAAGGCAGCGGTCCGCGCCTGTCGCATAGGACTTTCCCCTCGATTCCTCGATCCCTTGGTGGCCTACGGCACGCGGACGCGTGCCTGGATGACAGTCCGCAACTGGTGAGAGACTTCGACGTGACGTCCGGGAAGGGCGGACTGCACGGCTAGCGCGAGCTCGTCCCTTCGCGCCGTGTCGATGTCAACGCGGATGACGACCCAATCCGCCTCCTGGTGGATCAGGGTCGCGGAGCGGACGCCGATTCCCTTCTGCAGCGATCCCAACACCAGAGCGCCCTCCCCCGCGTTCGACAAGCCGCCGATGCGCACGCAGACCGATGACGATCCGAGGGCTTCCTGCAGGCCCTTGGCGGCGACATCGCCCGCCGCGGCGGCCACCCTCTGGATGGCCTCCGTCGCGGATGCTGAGAGGTCGGCGTGCCTCACGAACGCGGCAGGCACGGCGGGGGTGAGCGAGAGGATCTCTGGATACGAATGATAGAGATGGACTGTCGCAGTGCCGTTGCAGGGCTGGATAGGGTCGTCTGCGGGGGCGGTAGGCTCTGCATGAACGGAGACGGCGAGTATGAAGTCGACATCTGGATCGTTCGGGTTGGTCACGAGCTCGAACGCCCCCTTGAGGGACGCGAGGGCCTGATCGAATTGCGGACGGCCGGGTTCGCTCGGGGCGTTGGGCGATTGTGACCCGGGCGGCCAGGTCTCGCTGTACTCGACGCGGACTCGGACTCTCGCGGGGGCGGGTTGCGGTGGCGGAGTTGGGGGTTCCTGGGGGCTCCCGTCCGGTTGAGGGGGCTGTGCCGAGGGCAGCCCGAGCACGCAGGCCTCGAACTGCGGGCTCGGCGGCGGCGACTTCTTGGGCCCCTGGAACGTCCCGAGGACGGGGTGTTGGAGCCGGACGACGCCGCTCCAGCAGCTCTGTCGGATGGCGGCGGCGACGGTCTCGGGTTGGACGACGACGCCCGGGTCGGTCATGCAGACGGCCTGTGCGAGGCGGTCCATGACGTCACGCACGGTCAGCCCCGTCCACTCAGCGCGCCTCAGGAGGAGCACCTGCTCCACTTGTCCTTGCGTAGCGTCCGGTGGCGGCGGGGGCGTGGGATGCGGCGTGGAATTGCAGGAAGAGATGACGGCTGCGAGTGTCGCGCTCGCCAGACGTACCAGCGACTTACGCATGATGCGGGGCCCTCCTCTTGGGTGAGTGGATTCTGCTCATTGCATGCTCAGCGCTTCCGCTCTTCACCGCCGTACTGGTTGATGAACTCAATGACCTTCAGGAATGAAGGATCTTCACGGTCCAAGATCAGAGCATGATCCCCACAAACCTCTAGCGCTCCACTGCGCAACCCCGACCCAGCGTCAGGTCGATTGTGACCGCTTTGAGTGCTGCGTGAAGGCGGCTTTCCATCTCGTCCTTCGCGAGCCTTGCAAGGCTCTCCCTCATCTCCTTCACCATCTCGGCAATGCGCGCTTCTTTCTCACGGCTGTGTGTGTTTCAGCCGCCTTTGTGGACTAACAAGATGAACAGCTTCTTGATCTTCCACTCGATTATCTGCTCCTGGTCCCCGGTGAAGGTAATGATCGAGTTCCCATTGAGCAGGTTCTTGCAGTGCAACGCATTGGCCGACACGTAGAATGCAAATGTGCCCTCTGTCTTGTAGTCTCGGTTTGTCTCGAGCCACTTCTCCAGAGTATCCCCATCGCTCGGTTCCCACTCAGACCGTTTGAGGCCCTCCTTGTTGCATGCAGAGTCAAGGAGCGTCCTAAGGATCTCGGACGGCTGCTTCAGCGCTCGGTCTAGGTCCAGTGGTAGCATTCGAGGATCGGGATGGGGTGGAGGGTCAGGTGCCGGTTGGCGCGGCTCGACCGGTGGGGTGCCTCCTCTGCCGTTGTCCGGACGCCCCCGGAGTGCATCGAGCCGCCCGTTCTCGTCCTCGGCGTGGGTCCCCTCGTGCTTCCCGATCAGCTCCTCATGCTGCACTCTCCCGATCTCATCCGTCATCGGGGGGGGCGGGTTGTGGGGGGCGGCGGAGACGGTGGCCGAGATCGACTGGCCAACGGGCGTGGAGGGACGCGACTTGGGCGGTGAGTGTCCGTACATCCACCAAGCCGCGAATCCGACCAATACGACTGACACGAACGCGGTTCCAGCCAACCACCGTGCTCGGGACCATGGAAGTCGCTGCTCAAGGAAACTGCGCCACGAGCGTGGACGTTGGTTCGGCGATTGTGACATCGCCCAGGGGATGGCTCTTGTCAGCCAGGCGGAGACGTCGGTCGCGCGGTCCTGGAAGCCCTGCACGGATGTCTCGCCGGTGGCCGCCCAGGCGAGCACTGCACCCAGGGAAAACAGGTCGGATGCAATCGCCGCGTGCGTCGCAAGCTCGGGAGCCGCGAAGCCTGGCGTCCCCCGTCCCTCGGGGGGACAGGTCGCAAGCTCGTGGATCCGGGTCGCAAGTCCGAAGTCACACAGCAGCGCTTTGAACCCGGAGTCCGTGCGCCCAATGAGGACGTTGCGGGGGCTCAGGTCGAGGTGGAGGAAACCGCGCTCGTGCACCGCTCCCAGGCCCTCCGCAAGCTGCCGGGCCAGGTCGTCCAGAGCCTCGCCCCGGATGTGGCCATGGGCCAGGACGTGAGCATCGAGCGGCTGGAGGCTCTCGTCGTAGTTCAGCTCGAGGAAGTACCACGTCCACTCGGTCCCCAGGGAGCCCGAGACGGTCGCGCTGTGGATCCCGTAGAGCCTGACGACATTCGGGTGTGCAACCTCGCAGAGGGCCTCCGCCTCCCGCTCCAGGGTTGCCAGGTACATCCTGTTGGTGCAGAGGACGGGCTTGAGGAACTTCAGGACCCTCTGCTTCTCCTTCAGGCCCTTGGCGCAATACCGTCCGAGCCAGACATCTGCGAATGCGCCGCTGCCCAGGGGACGGTCCAGGATCCATGAGCCGAGCGTCTGCCCCGCCTGCAGACTCGGGAGAGTCTGCATCATGTTGTTCGCCAGGGTGGGACCGATCGGTGCGAGGTGTGAGGGGACCACGACACTGGACCCCGGGGTCGATGGGCCCGTCTCGGTCGCTCCAAGCGGAGACCTGGCGATCGGCGATGGATCCGGCATGGACCCCTGACATCCCTAGGAGCCTGATAACTCCCCGGCTGGGATTCTATCCGGACGACCCCACACATGGAGGCGTCTTCCGCAAGGAACGCAGCGGGGGGGGGGCGCACGGTGGCATGAAGCCACCCGGCGGCCCCCCCCCTGCGCTCCGTCTGGAATTATCGTTGTTGGACTGGCGGGCATGCCTTGCTAGCGCTGTCCGAAGACCTTATCCAACTTGTCGCTGTCGTCGCTGTCGAGGAGAGGGCCGAAGTCCTCCACGAACTTCTTCAACTCGATGCAGTAGTCCTTCTTCAGCGACCGATCCATCTGGATCGCTCTGAGCGCAGCCTGTATCCGCTGATCGAAATCGGACTTGACGAGGTCCCCAAGAGTCTTCCCTTGGATCACCTGTTCCTCTTTCAGCGCCTTGAGCTGGGCACGGTACGCCTCCAACTGTTTCTCGGTCGCGTTGGCCAGCATCTCCCCTTTCATCGCCAGATGCCGAACACGTAGGCGAGTCTCATCGAGGGCCTCCGAGTGCTCCTTCAAAGCGTTCTCGGTCATCGCTCCGTCCAGGCGCACCAGGAAGCTCGCGATCTCGTCCGTAGTTTCGGGGGCGTGGTTCAGCCTCGCAGCATCGAGAATCTGCGAACTGGATGGCGAGTCCCGGAGCGCCTCCGCGATCTTCTTCCCGAACTGAGCGTGGAAGGTCCACTTGTCCTGGCGGATGCGAACGAACAGGCGGTGTTCGTAGATGCGGCCGACCTGGTGTTCGGACTCCCGAGAGTAGTATGGGGAGTCCCGTTCCACTGCCGTCCCCGCAGCGGCGGACGCGCCGGGAGCCACTGCCATGAAATGATGCTCGGAGAGGACGGTGACCTCCTTGCCATCAGCTTCGTTCGCCCGGACGAGCAGGTCCTGGCAGCGACGGAACCCGTTTGCGGCCGCGTCGAACTGTCCGTATGCCAAGTCCGCAGTCGCCTGTTGGTATGCGGACAACGCATCCTGCACGGCCTTGGACACGCGCAGAGGCTCACGGTCCCGCTCGGCCTGCGCCTGGGGGTGCGGTTCCATGCGCCGGGCGCGCTCATCTTCGGCCCCCCAACGATTGTCGGGCTTGGCCTGCGCCCACGCAGGGGCGCCCATGGCCAGTCCGGCGAGCGCCGCGCAGGCGATCACCATCCAAGACGGTCTCATCGATCCCTCCTTCAATATCCTGTTGAATGCGGTTCCCTAGTGACGACGGACTGGGCGGCAAGGCGGACGGCTGTCGGGGCCGCCCGCCCCATCCCATCGACTACCAATCGTGCGTGTATCCAATGCTGAAATTGAGATCGTCGCCTCCGACCTCCGCAGCGAGATCGATGCGGCGGAGGGGCGAACCCACGTCGTCGCCGTGAAACTCGATCCCGAGCCCGCAAGTCGCAATGTTCCAGCTCGGTCCGTTGGAGTTCAGGATCAGCGTGTTGATGCCGAGCGACGCCGCCTGGACCCTATCCTCCCCCCACGGGGCCTCCTGATGGCGGTACCCCACGCGCGGCAGGAGCCAGACGTTCTCCCCGCCGAACCACGTGCAGCGCATGCGGTACTCCATGCCCCCGGAATAGCTCACCGCCGTCCGGAAACTCTCTGTGTTCAGGGGCGTTGAGGTCACAGGACCAGTCTTACCAACCACCGTGATGCTCTCGGGGGCGGGCGCGGCCTTTCCCCACTCGGACCAGTTGACCTCGCCGGTGATCTTGACCGGCCAATTCTCGAAGAGCGAGATGGTCATGCCAGCCGAGTACGATTGCGGCCAGTGGATCGCAGGCATGAAGGCGCGATCGAAGGTGAACTCCGAGAAGATGAACTCCTCGTATCGGCTATCGCTGTTGTAGTTCCCTCCCAGATCGATGGCGAAGGAAGGACTCTGGTAGACACCCAGGAGGATCCCCGCGCCGGCGCCCAGCCCCAGCGCCGAGTCGTCGGTCGATTGCGTCGGACGGCCGTCTTGTGGCACGAGGGGGGGGCCTGCGTTCCCACGGAGAAAGTCATCCACCTGCAGCGTGGTGTAGGTGAAGTCGCCTCCGACCCCGAGTCCCAGGAAGGAGAGGAAGCCCTCTTCGCGGAAGTCGCACCGGAAGCCCAGGGCGGCGCGGAATCGCGAGGAGCGCTGCTCGTATTCACGCAGGAATTCTGCACCCGCCGTACCAGGACCAGCGCCGTCGGCATCCACGAACGGGTCCCTAAAGCGCATGGAGTACTTGAGATCGAACGGTCGCACGTGGGCGATGCCCAGCGTGAAGTGCTCGGAGATGGGCATCACGAATCCGAAGTACGCGGGGATGGCGATCGGCTCTGTCATGCCAACCCGATTCCTCAGGATGACGGTACTGAGATCGTCCGAGGCACCCGTATCCGTGAAGTCGAACTCGTAGTGCGTGAAGGTCTTCCACGAGACCGTCAGCTTCGTCCTCTGTCCACCGAGGCCCCCGGGATTCGACCAGATAGCGGTGGCGTCGTCCGAGAACGCGGTGTTCCCGCCCCCCATTCCCATCGCCCGCGGACTCACATTCATATCCTGCCCGAGCGCGACCACCGCGCCCAGCACCAGGCCCAGGAAGACGAACACGCCCCCCCGAGCCCACCGGCATCCGTTCATCACACCCTCCTTGCGCGCATCGCGCGCTCTGTTCCCAACCGGTCCTTCATCCCCACGGCACATCCCCGACAGGGAGGTGCCCTGACTATTTCAGCGGGTCCGCCGCGACGCGGAACCCATAGTAGAAGTCCGCCCAGTCCTGGTCCGCGAAGTGCCGCGAGGCGCACCGGACATCCTTCGACCTCTCGTGGATCACGCACCCGCCCCGCAAGACCCGCTTCTTCGAGTTCGGGTAGCGCAGGGGGTCCGTTTCCGCCCGCGATGGGTACTCCCCCCAGCCGTCCGCGCACCACTCCCACGCGTTCCCCAGCATGTCATACAGGCCCCACGCGTTCGGCTTCCGGGTCCCCACAGGTTGCAGCCGCCTCTCCGAGTTCCATGCCACCCAGGCGTTCGCCTCGAGGTCCCGCTCGTCACTCCCGAAGTAGAAGGTCGTCCGCGTGTCCGCGCGACAGGCGTACTCCCACTCCGCCTCCGTCGGCAGACGGAACACGAAGTTCCCCGAGCGCTTCGTCAGCTCCTCGCAAAAGCGCACGGCGTCCTCCCAGGACACGTTGTCCACCGGCAGGTCCTTCCCCTGCGTCTGCGAGGGGTTCTTCCCCATCACCGCCTCGTACTGCCCCTGCGTGACCTCCGTGCAGCCCAGCAGGAAGCCGTGGGTCAGCGTCACCTCGTGCTGCGTCTCGTCGTCCCCGCGCCCTTCCTCGCCGACAGGCGAGCCCATCTGGAACGCCCCCGACCGCGTGGGCGGGATCACGACCACCTTGATCCCGACCGGCCCCTCGATCACCTGGAGCGGTTTCATCACCAGTCCGAAGACGTCGAAGAGCGGAAGAGACTCCGCGTTCACCTTGAACTCCCCGACCGTGCTGTACCATGCGCGCTGGGGCTCCAGGCGCTCCTCACCCGCCTCTCGCGGCGCCCGGGCCGCCGCGCGCGACTCGCGGTCCACCTCCTTCTCTACGGCAAGTGTCAGTTCCGAGAAGGTGAGCCGCTGATCATGGTCCACATCCGCGTCCTGCAAGCCCCCCAGGCTCCTCAAGATGCACCAGGTGGCCAACCCCAGCCCTTCCCACGGCCCGCCCATGGAGGTCGTATCGTAGGAGGAGAACAGAAGCCCCATGCCGCCATGCGCCGAGGGGCCACGCCACGACCCTTCCTTGAACCCTTCCTTGGCCTTGCCCTCCTCCCAGACGCGCCGGTCTTTCACGCCTCCGTATGCGGCGAAACACGAATCCACGAAGAGCCAGGCCCGCCGGGGACGCACCCGAGCCGCCACCTCCGCCCAGAGGGTCTCCATCGGGATGGCGCTGTCCTGGAGGGACTCGCGCTTCGTGTCGTATGTGGTGTAGTAGGCAACGCCCTCCGCCGGGCCTCCATGCCCCGAGTAGTAGAAGTAGAAGGTGTCGCACCCCTCCTTGCCGATCTGCTCCAACGCCCCAAGCACATTCTTGCGCGTCGGAAGGTGGCGTGGAGGTTCGGTTGGACTGAGCAGGATGATGGCGTGGTCCTCCGGAACGACCTTCGCATGGACGAGGTACTGCGCGAAGACGTAAGCGCCGCGAGCGGCGTGTTCGATGGTCGGGAGGTGCTCCTTGTCCTCGTATTCGCCGACGCCCACACAGAGGGCCCAATTGCCGTCAGCGAGAAGGGGCGTCGCCATCAGCATGACTGCCGCCGCCCACAGTGCACTCGATGGCCGGGATCGACCTGTTCTCATCGGAATCGCTCGAGGAGGTCTTTCCGCTTGGCGTCGTACTCGTCCTTCGTGATCAATCCCTTGTCGAAAAGTCCTTTCAGCGTTGTCACCCTCTCCTCCAGCTCCTTCCCGGTCAGCGGGCCCGTCAAGGGAGGCTCCGGCGCAGGCTTCGGAGGCTCGGCATTCGCCGACGGCGGCGTACCCGCCGTGGGAGGAGTAGCGGGGGCCAACACAGGGGAGGCCACCTCCGGCGCCTTCCCGCGCAGCAGGTCCAGCGACTCCGAGAGCACGGCCGCTTCCTCGGCGTCGTCGCAGACCAGGTACAGGGGCGCCGCCGCGGTCTGCTCGGATCCGACCCGCACCGCAAACTGCGCCGCACCGATCAGCGGAGTCTTCTTCACGACCTCGACGCGGGCCAGGTCCGCGTATCGCAGGTCCGTCCGCGTGAACGGCCCGATGGCGCCCTGCGCGCCCCAACTGACGAAGAAGGAGTCGGCGTCCACGCCATAGTCCCGCCCTTCCTGCCACGGCAGGCTTCCCTTCCCCGGGTGGCGCGAGAGGTTTGCGCGGAGGACCTGCCGGGCATCGTCCCTTGTCGTCATGGGATGGGTCGGCTCCTGCCGGACTGTTTCGGAGGACCGGCATCCCTGAGCAGAGACAGACAGGAGGCCAAGCGCGCCAAGAAGTCCCAGCGCGGCCCGGAGTCTTCCACGACAGCGAAACATCGCCAGCGTCGTGATCGTCAACCTCCCAGTTCTCGAGGGGAATCAGGAGATCCTGCCAGTCCTCGCCACGCAGAGGACGATGAGTTTCGCTATCCAATCGACAATGGGCTCGGCATCGGTCGGAGAAATCCCGAGGCGGTTGAAGACCCGGCACGTCCGGAGTCCGGTCTCATGCCACCGCTCCAGGCACGGGTCCCCGTGGTCTTCGCGAACCAACTCCGCGATCGGCACCCTCAGCACCTCCGCGATGCGCTTCGCAAGCGCAAGAGTCGGGTCCCCTTCCCCACTCTCGATCTTCGCGACGTAGGATCTCGAAACGCCAATGCGCCGCGCCAAGTCCTCCTGGGAGAGGATCGGACGCGCACAACGCCGGAGCCGGGAAATCCGCCGTCCCAACCGCCGAGCGAATGACTCCGGCGTCGAGCGCGCCGTCTTCGGGTTTCGCGTCGCTGCCGTCCCCAACGCCTCCCCTTCCTCCGTCGTCGGAGGCGAATACATACGCCCCTAATCCGGACCGCTCCACCTATGCGTTGTGCGGCTTTGGCGGAATTCTGCCACGGCGCGTCCTCGTAGACATGCGAGGCGCCCCGGAGAGCCAGGCGTCGAACGCCCCCGGACCCACACCAAGCCCGCGCCAGCGCGCCGCGATGGCGCGGACTACGTTCCCCCATCCACCGGGTTCCTCCGCCAACAGGACCCCGAGGTCGATGCCGAGCGAGGCCGCAACCGCCGCGAGAAGCGACAGCGGGACGTCCTGCCGGCCGCCCTCGATCTTCTCCAGGTAGCTCACCGACCGCCCGACACGCCGGGAGAGGTCCCCGAGGCTCATGCAGAGCACCTCCCGACGAAGGTGCTTGATTCTCTGGCCAGTCTCGGTATGGATGTCGTGCTGCACGGACGCCCCGCCTTTCTACTCTTCATGCGCACGCGGAGGTCCCTCCTTACAGGGAATCCGCACTCCCCATGGTGAGGACGCCCATGCCGGATACGACCCATGCGCAAGGGGCCCGCTTTCGCTCGTCCCTTGCGGGGGAGCCGGTGCCCCGGCTACAATCCGGGACGATGGATTCAGTCGCGGAGTGTAGCTGGAGCGAAGGATCCTGATGGCGACCGTGAGCGTCGAGTTTCCCGATCACCTCTATGCCGCCCTCCGCCGCTCCCCGGAGGAGGTAGGTCGCGAGATCCGGTTGGCGGCAGCCATCGACTGGTACCGGCGAGGCTTGATCTCACAGGAACGCGCCGCGGAGCTCGCCGGCCTATCCCGGGCCTCATTCCTCGACGAGCTGAGCGCCAGGAAGATCGACGTCTTCCCCGTCGATCTCCATGAGTTGAAGCGGGAGATCCATGGTGGCTGAACCCCCGGTGGTCAACGCATCGCCGTTGTTCCACTCCTTCAAGTCCTGGGCCCCGTCACGATCGTCCCTTCCTCGGTCCTATCCGAGATCAAGGCGTGTGCTGGGGACGATGCGACCGAGAGGGCCGTCGGCGAGAGCGGCTGGTTGAGGGGGGGGGCCTCCCCGCCGATTGCTGCCGGCGGGGGAGGCTGGGGCCTGGGGCCGGGGGGGGCGACCG
>ORJL011496334.1_pt1 | contig 20801 bp, 19 predicted proteins | sample 1779941 | NCBI WGS metagenome assembly ORJL01 (sample SAMEA104232317, study PRJEB22302) | groundwater metagenome | biome: forest; feature: aquifer; material: groundwater | place: USA | collected 2011-08-07 | depth 5.8 m
CCGAAGAAGGCTGCTGCCAAGAAGCCGGCGGCAAAGAAGGCTGCACCGAAGAAGGCCGCACCGAAGAAGGCTGCTGCCAAGAAGCCGGCGGCAAAGAAGGCTGCACCGAAGAAGGCTGCTGCCAAGAAGCTGGCTGCGAAGAAGCCTGCCGCCAAGAAGCCCGCGGCGAAGAAGCCTGCTGCCAAGAAGCCCGCGGCGAAGAAGCCTGCTGCCAAGAAGCCCGCTGCGAAGAAGCCTGCTGCCAAGCCTGCTGCAAAGCCGGCCGCGAAGAAGGCTGCTGCAAAGCCCGCTGCTGCCGCTGCTCCCTCCACTGCCGCTGCTCCTGGCATCAAGTCGTCGCTGAATCCGGCTGCAGCCTGGCCGTTTCCAACCGGTTCCCGTCCCTGACGGTTGCCTGGGCCTGCGATCGTCCCCCGGGACTGATCGCGGCGCCCGGTGGTTGGCGAGCGCGTGCTGAAGTTCCGGCACGCGCTTCTTTCTTTTGTATCTCCGATTATCCGCCGTTGAGCAGGATTGCCATTCGGGCGAGGGCTTCTTCCATTTTCGGCCGCTCCAGCGTGTAGGCAAAACGCATGTGCTGTTGCGGCGCATTGCTGCCGAAATCCAGTCCCGGTGTTGCCGCCACGCCGGACTCATTGAGCAGGCGTTCGGCAAGCGCATAACTGTCGTCGGCCAGGGCACTGCTGTCGGCATAGACGTAGAAGGCTCCCTGCGGCTCGGCCGCGATGCGGAAGCCGAGTTGCCTTAGCCCCGGTAGCAGCATGTCCCGCCGCAGCGAAAACTCGTGGCGCCGTGTCTCCAGGATCGCCAGGGTTTCGGGCTGGAAGGCCGCCAGCGCGGCATGCTGGGCCACGGTCGACGGCGCGATATAAAGGTTTTGCGCCAGCTTCTCGATCTCACGCAGGTAAGGTGCCGGCGCCACCATCCAGCCCAGGCGCCAGCCGGTCATGCCGAAGTATTTGGAGAAACTGTTGATCACGAATATGTCGTCGCCGATTTCCAGCGCGGAACGGGCGTTCGTGCCATAGGTCAGGCCGTGGTAGATCTCGTCGACCAGCAGCGTGCCGCCGCGCGCCGCAACGGCGCCGGCAAGGGCTTCCAGGGTGGCATGGTCGAGCAGGGTTCCCGTTGGGTTGGCCGGAGAGGCCACCAGCAGTCCGCGCGTTTGATCGGTCCAGGCCGCCTCAAGTTGCGGCACGGTGGGCTGGTAGTTCGTTGCCGCGTCCACCGCCAGCGGCAGCGGCAGGCCCTCCAGCAGGCGCACGAAATGCCGGTTGCAGGGGTAGCCCGGATCGGGCAGCAGCCATTCGTCGCCCGGATTCACCAGTACCCCGAGCGCCAGCAGCAAGGCCCCCGACGCACCGGCGGTGACCACGATGCGTGCCGGGGAAACATCGATGCCGTAGCGCGACCGGTAGAAGTTGCTGATGGCTTCACGCAGTTGCGGCAGGCCCAGCGCCGAGGTGTAGTGCACATGCCCGCCGTCGAGCAGGCGCCGCGCCGCTTCAAGAATCGGCTCCGCCGTCGGAAAGTCGGGTTCGCCGACTTCGAGATGGATGATCGAGCGGCCCTGGGCCTCCAGCGCCGCGGCGCGCGCCATCAGCTCCATGACGTGGAAGGGTGCGATCTGCGCCATCCGTGTCGCGATGTTCATGCGGGTCTCCAAAATGCAGCGGCCGCCGTGCCGGGGGCAGGGCGGCCGCGATTCGCCGTACTACCGGCGCCAGCGCGTTGCGTCCTTCGGAACCTTCAATCCACCAGCGTCAGTTCAAACAGTTCGCGCTTGAGCGTCAGCGAGCGCGGCAGGCGGCTCTTCAGCTTGTCGAACCACTCGGCGTGCAGCTTGAGCTCTTCGCGCCAGGCGTCGGTATCCACGGCGGTCAGTTCCTCGAACTGCGCCCGGGATACTTCGTCGCTGCCGCTCCAGTCGAGATCCTCGAAGCGCGGCATCCAGCCCAGCGCCGTCTGCCGCGCGTCGGCCTGACCACTGCAGCGCCCGACCACCCACTTCAGCACGCGCATGTTCTCGCCGAAGCCGGGCCACATGAAGTTGCCCTGGTCATCCTGGCGGAACCAATTGACGGTGAAAATACGCGGTGCGTGTTCGACCTGGTGGCCGATGCGCAGCCAGTGGTTGAAGTAGTCGCCCATATGGTAGCCGCAGAAGGGCAGCATGGCGAAGGGATCGCGGCGCACCACGCCCTGCGCGCCGGCCGCCGCCGCCGTGGTTTCGGAACCGAGCGTGGCGGCCATGTACACGCCGTAGTTCCAGTTGAAGGCCTCGAATACCAGCGGCACGGTGGTGGAGCGGCGGCCACCGAAAATGAAGGCCGAGATCGGCACGCCCGCCGGGTTTTCCCAGTCTTTGTCGATCGACGGGCACTGGCTGGCCGGCGCGGTGAAGCGCGAATTGGGATGGGCGGCCTTGCGTCCGGTGTCCTTGGCGATCTGCGGCGTCCACTCCTGGCCTTGCCAGTCGATGCAATGCGCGGGCGGCACCTTGCTCATGCCCTCCCACCAGACATCGCCGTCGTCGGTCAGCGCCACGTTGGTGAAGATGATGTTCTCCTTCAGCGTAGCCATCGCGTTGAAGTTGGTCTTTTCGCTGGTACCCGGCGCGACACCGAAAAATCCGGCTTCCGGATTGATCGCATAGAGGCGTCCGTCCTTGCCCGGCTTGATCCAGGCGATGTCGTCGCCAACCGTGGTGACCTTCCAGCCGCCGAGGCTTTCCGGCGGAATCAGCATGGCGAAGTTGGTTTTGCCGCAGGCCGACGGGAAGGCCGCGGCGACGTAGGACTTCTCGCCTTGCGGCGATTCGACGCCGAGGATCAGCATGTGTTCGGCCAGCCAGCCTTCGTCGCGCGCCATGGTCGAGGCGATGCGCAGGGCAAAACATTTCTTGCCGAGCAGGGCATTGCCGCCGTAGCCGGAACCGAAGGACCAGATCTCGCGCGTCTCGGGGAAATGGCAGATGTACTTGGTTTTGTTGCACGGCCACTTGACGTCGGCCTGGCCGGCGTCGAGCGGGTGGCCGACGCTGTGCAGGCACGGCACGAAAACGCCGTCGCTGCCGAGCTGGTCGAGCACGGCGCGGCCCATGCGCGTCATGATGCGCATGTTGACCACCACATAGGGACTGTCCGACAGCTCGATGCCGATATGGGCGATCGGCGAACCGATCGGGCCCATCGAGAAGGGCACCACGAACATGGTACGGCCGCGCATGCAACCCTTGAACAGGCCGCGCAGGGTGTCCTTCATCTTGTCCGGATGTTCCCAATTGTTGTTGGGGCCGGCGTCTTCCGGGTCGGAGGTGCAGACGTAGGTGCGGTCCTCGACGCGGGCCACGTCGGAGGGATCGGACAGGGCCAGATACGAGTTCTTGCGCTTCGCCGGGTTGAGCTTGATCATGCTGCCGGCGGCGACCATCTGGGCGAACAGGCGATCGGCTTCTTCCTGCGAGCCATCGCACCAGACGACATCATCCGGTTGGGTGAGCGCCGCGATCTCGGCGACCCAGGCGCTCAGACGGGCGTGCTTGACATGGGCGGGGGTCGGGTACTGTTTGGGCTGGTTCATGACGCGATAGTCTCCACACTGATATTGAATTCGCGCCGCTCGGCCGGGCGATCGGAGGGTGGGGATCGGCGGGGCGTCCGGCAAGCGCAGTGGGGGCGGGTTGGCCCGGCGTGCGCGGCTAAATGGGCGCAGATTATCCCACACTCGAACCCGGCTCGCGGTGTCTCCGGTTTGGCCGCCCAAGTCCTTCGGCCTGCCGCGCCCCAAGAGTCGGCGCCGACGCCACGGCGCTACAATGGCAGCCGCATCCCTTGGAACGACACCCGGAAAGAAGACAGGAGAAAGCATGGACGAACGTCTGCGCGCTGCGGCGCTGGAATATCACCGTAACCCGAGCCCGGGCAAGATCGCCGTCACCCCGACCAAGGCGCTGAACAACCAGGGAGACCTGTCATTGGCCTACTCGCCCGGCGTCGCCGCCGCCTGCGATGAGATCGTCCGCGATCCGGGAACCGCGGCCCTGTACACCTCACGCGCCAATCTCGTGGCGGTCATCAGCAATGGCACGGCCGTGCTGGGCCTGGGCAACATCGGCCCGCTGGCTGGCAAGCCGGTAATGGAAGGCAAGGGCGTGCTGTTCAAGAAGTTCGCCGGCATCGACGTGTTCGACATCGAGGTTGCCGAGAACGACCCCGACAAGCTGGTGGACATCATCGCCTCGCTGGAGCCCACCTTCGGCGGCATCAACCTGGAAGACATCAAGGCGCCCGAGTGCTTCTACGTCGAATCCAGGTTGCGCGAGCGGATGAAGATTCCGGTCTTCCACGACGACCAGCATGGTACGGCGATCATAGCCAGCGCCGCGGTGTTGAACGGCCTGCGCGTGGTGAACAAGGACATCGCCAAGGTCAAGCTGGTCTGCTCCGGCGCCGGCGCCGCCGCGATCGCCTGCCTCGACCTGCTGGTCAGCCTGGGCCTCGACCCGAAGAATGTCTTTGCCGTGGACAGCAAGGGCGTGATCCACACCGGGCGCGACAATCTCGACCCGTCCAAGGCGCGCTATGCGCAGAAGACCGAGGCGCGCACACTGGCCGATGCGATGCCCGGGGCCGACGTGTTCATGGGCTTGTCCACCGCCGGGGTGCTGAAGCCGGAGATGGTCAAGACCATGGCGCGCGACCCGATCATCCTCGCCATGGCCAATCCCGATCCCGAGATCCGGCCGGAGGAGGCGAAGGCGGTGCGGCCCGATGCCATCATCGGTACCGGTCGCTCCGACTATCCCAACCAGGTCAACAACGTCCTTTGCTTTCCCTTCATGTTTCGCGGCGCGCTCGACGTCGGCGCCACCACCATCAACGAGCCGATGAAGGTTGCGGCGGTGCGCGCGATCGCCGCGCTGGCCCATGCCGAGCAATCCGAGGTGGTGACCGCCGCCTACGGTACCGAAGAACTTTCCTTCGGTCCCGAGTACCTGATTCCCAAGCCCTTCGATCCGCGCCTGATCATGGTGGTGGCGCCGGCCGTGGCCAAGGCGGCGATGGAGTCCGGCGTTGCCACGCGCCCGATCGACGATCTGGAAGCCTATCGCGAAAAGCTCAACGATTTCGTTTATCACACCGGCCTCTTGATGCGCCCGGTGTTCGCCGCGGCGAAGAAGGCACCGGCGCGCATCGTCTTCTGCGAGGGCGAGGACGAACGCATCCTGCGCGCGGCGCAGACCGTGGTCGATGAGGGGCTGGCCAGGCCGATACTGATCGGCCGCCCCGAGGTGGTCGATCAACGCATTGCCCGCTATGGACTGCGCCTGCGTGCCGGAGAGCATTTCGAACTGGTGAATCCGGACTCCGACCCGCGCTACAAGGAGCTGTGGCAGGACTACTACGAGCTGACCTGCCGCAAGGGCGTCGGCATCGAATACGCCAAGCGCGAGATGCGCCGGCGCACGACGCTGATCGGCGCCATGCTGGTGCGCCACAAGTACGCCGACGGAATGCTGTGCGGTACCTTCGGCAAGCACTCGCTGCACCTGCGCTATATCGCCGACGTGATCGGCAGGAAGCCGGGCATCGAGCATTTCTACGCGATGAACCTGCTGATCCTGCCCAAGCGCACCCTGTTCATCGGCGACACCTATGTGAACTACGAACCGAGCGCGGAGCAAGTGGCCGAACTGACCCGGCTTGGCGCGGACGAGGTGCGCCGCTTCGGCCTGGCGCCGCGCGCCGCGCTGCTGTCGCACTCCAACTTCGGCGCCGAGGACACGCCGACTTCGCTGAAGATGCGGCGCGCCCTGGAAATCCTGCGCGAAGTCGCGCCGGATCTCGAAGTCGATGGCGAAATGCACGGCGACACCGCGCTGTCCGACGACATCCGGCGCCAGGTCCTGCCCAACTCGACGCTGAAGGGAACGGCCAATCTGTTGATCATGCCCACGCTCGATGCCGCCAACATCGCCTTCAACCTGCTCAAGACTTCGGCCGGCGATGGCCTTACCGTCGGCCCGATGCTGCTCGGCGCGGCACGTCCGGTGCATATCCTGACGCCCACCGCGACGGTCCGGCGCATCGTCAACATGACCGCGCTGCTGTCGGTCGAGGCGCAACAGCAGGCCAGGAGCGGCGGCTGACCCTGCCATGACCGAGTCGCGCACCGCCCTGATCCTGACCGGCGGCGGTGCGCGAGCCGGCTACCAGGTCGGCGTGCTGAAGGCGATCCGCGAACTGTTGCCGGAGCCGCGCCGTAATCCCTTTCCCATCATCTGCGGTACCTCGGCAGGCGCCATCAACGCCGCCTCGATGGCGGTCTGGGCCGATGATTTCGATACCGGGGTGGAGCACCTGCTGCGGGTCTGGGAAAACTTTCGCGCCCATCAGGTATACCGCGCCGATCCGGCCGGCATCGGCATTGCCGGCGCGCGCTGGCTGTCGGCCCTGGCCGTCGGCTGGCTGACGCGCCGCGCGCCGCGCTCGCTGCTCGACAATTCGCCGCTGCGCCGGCTGCTCGCCGAGGGCCTGGATTTCAGCCGCATCGGGCGCGCCATCGACAGCGGTGCGCTCCATTCGGTCAGCATCACCTGTTCCGGCTACTCCTCCGGACAAAGCGTCAGCTTCTTTCAGGGCCACGCCGAACTCGAGGGCTGGCGGCGCAGCCAGCGCGTCGGGGCGCCGGCCGAGATCACGCTCGACCACCTGATGGCGTCGAGCGCCATCCCCTTCATATTCCCGGCCGTGCATCTCAATCGCGAATGGTTCGGCGATGGCTCGATGCGGCAGGTGGCGCCGGTGTCGCCGGCGATACATCTGGGTGCCGGCCGCATCCTGGTGATCGGCGCCGGGCGCATGGCCGACGAGAATGCGCGACCCAGCGCCAGGACCTACCCCTCGCTGGCGCAAATTGCCGGCCATGCCCTGTCCAGCATTTTCCTCGACAGCATGTCGGTCGACCTGGAACGCATGAGCCGCATCAATCGCACGGTGTCGCTGATACCGGAATCGGTCCGCCGCGAACAGGGACTGAAGCTGCGGCCGATCGAGGTGCTGGTGATTGCGCCTTCGCAACGCCTCGACCATCTCGCCGCGCGTCATGCCCAAGCCCTGCCGTGGCCGGTACGCGCCCTGCTGCGCGGCATCGGCGCGATGAACCAGAACGGCGGCGCCCTGACCAGCTATCTGCTGTTCGAGCAGGCCTACACCCGGGCTCTGATCGAGCTCGGTTATGCCGACACCCTGGCGCGGCACGACGAAGTGCGTCAGTTTCTTGACATGAGTTAATGTCCTTGCTGAGGTTCGGCGCTTAAGCTGTTTATTTGCGTGGATAAGCCCCAGTACATCTCTCATCAGTGAGGATATCCTCTGCTAGAATCGATCCATTGTGGGAAGGGCATCGCCATGAAAAAAACACTCATGTTGCTGTTGGCGGCGGCACTGGTCGGCGCGGGCGTGACGCCGGTACAGGCCGAAGCCGGCGCGAAAAAGAAAGTTGTCGTGGCAAAGAAGAAGGCGCCGCGGGTGGCCAGGCTGGCCAAGCCGCCGCGCCATGGCAAGCTCGTGCGGCATGGTGCCTCCATCGAAGACGCCCGCCACCTTGCCTTGCAGTCCTCGGCCGTGCTGGTACAGGATCAGGCGACCGGCGAAATCCTGTTCGAGAAGAATCCCAACGCGGTATTGCCGATCGCCTCGATCACCAAGCTGATGACGGCGATGGTGGTGCTCGACTCCCGGCCGGACCTGAACGAAACCCTGGCAATCGGCGAGGAGGACGTCGACAACCTCAAGGGCACCCGTTCGCGCCTGCGCGTCGGCACGCTTCTGGCGCGCGAGGAAATGCTGCGTCTGGCCCTGATGTCCTCGGAAAACCGCGCGGCCTCGGCCTTGTCGCGGCATTATCCGGGCGGCCGCGATGCCTTTGTCGCCGCGATGAACCAGAAGGCGCAGACGCTGGGCCTGGGCGACACGCGTTTCCAGGATGCCACGGGCCTGACGGCGGCGAACGTATCGAGCCCGCGCGATCTGGCCAAGCTGGTCAATGCCGCGCACCAGTACCCCCTGATTCGTGAATTCTCCACGGCGTCCGAAGGCGAGTTCAGCATCGCCGGCCGCTGGCAGCAGTTCCGCAACACCAATTCCCTGGTCAAGAGCCCCACATGGGAAATCGGCCTGTCCAAGACAGGCTACATCAGCGAAGCCGGAAAATGCCTGGTGATGCAGGTCTGGCTCAACAACAAGCCGACCATCATCGTACTGCTGGATTCCTGGGGCAAGCTGACCCGCATCGGCGATGCGAACCGCATCAAGCGCTGGGTCGAGAGCGCATCGCTGGCGCGTCCCAGCGCCGGCTGAGCATTCGGGCGACAGTCAAGGTCGCCCGCGGGCTGCTAGAATCGCCCGCAAAATCATGCCGCTGCAAGGCCGCCATGGCGGGTTCGGGCACGGCGTCTTCCCTTGAATTTCCCGTCTGATTGGTTGCCCCGTGAATCCTGACCCTTCCCCGACACCCTCCCCGCAACGCATCGTCATCGCCACGCGTGAATCGCGCCTGGCCCTTTGGCAGGCCGAGCACGTGCGCAGTCTGCTGCAGGCCCTGTATCCGGCCTGCAAGGTCGAACTGCTGGGCATGACCACGCGCGGCGACCAGATCCTCGATCGCCCGCTGTCCAAGGTCGGCGGCAAGGGGCTCTTCGTCAAGGAGCTGGAAGCGGCGCTGCTCGACGGCGCGGCCGATCTTGCCGTGCATTCCATGAAGGACGTGCCGATGCAGATGGAACCGGAGTTTTCCCTGGTCGCCATCGGCCCGCGCGAAGTGCCGCTGGATGCGCTGGTATCGAGCAAGTACGCCAGCCTCGGGGACATGCCGCCGGGCGCCGTGGTGGGTACCTCCAGCCTGCGCCGCGAAGCGCAGTTGCATGCGCGCTACCCCTATCTTGCCGTGACGCCACTGCGCGGCAATCTCGACACGCGTTTGCGCAAACTCGACGAGGGCCAGTTCGACGCCATCATTCTTGCCGCGGCGGGATTGAAGCGCCTCGGTCTGGGCCAGCGCATCCGCGCCGTGCTGCCGGCCGAAGATTCACTGCCCGCTGCCGGGCAGGGTGCGCTGGGCATCGAGGCGCTGGCCTCGCGGCCCGAGGTCGCCGCCTGGGTCGCTCCGCTCAACGACTCCGCCACCGCCGCCTGCGTGCGCACCGAGCGCGCCGTGTCGCGCGCCCTGGCCGGCAGTTGCGAAGTACCGCTGGGCGCCTATGCCGAAATGCGCGCCGGCCGCATTCATTTGCGCGGCTTCGTCGCCTCGCCCGACGGCACGCGTATGGCACATGCCGAACTTACCGGCAGCGACGCCGACCCCGAGGCGCTCGGCCTGGAACTCGCCGCGGAACTGCGTCGGCAGGGCGCCGCCGAAATCCTCGCCGCACTCGGAAGCTGAAGTGTCATTGGCCGGTCGCCATGTCGTGGTGACGCGCCCGGCCGGGCAGGCGGCCCATTTCGCCACGGCACTGACCGAGGCCGGGGCGATTCCCGTGCTCTATCCGGTGCTGGAGATTCGCGACATCGAGGATCCGGCGCCCTTGCTCGATGCGGCGATCCGGCTCGACAGCTTCGACCTGGCCGTCTTCGTCAGCCCCAACGCGATCGAAAAGGCCCTGAACCTGATCCTGTCGCGCCGCGCCTGGCCGGAAGGCCTGCGCGTGGCGGCACTGGGCAAGAGCAGCGAACGCGAACTGGCACGGCACGGCATCCGCGATGTCATTTCGCCGCCGCTGCGCTTCGATTCGGAAGCCTTGCTGGAACTTCCCGAACTGAGCGGAGTGAATGGCTGGCGCGTGATCGTCTTTCGCGGCGACGGCGGGCGCGAGCTACTCGGCGACACGCTGAAGAAGCGCGGTGCCAGCGTCGAATACGTCAGTTGCTATCGCCGCGCGCGGCCGCAGCTCGACCCGGCGCCCCTGCTCAAGCTCTGGGAGCAGGGGCGGCTGGATGCGGTGACCCTGACCAGCAGCGAAGGCCTGCGCAATTTCTTCGACATGGTCGGCCATCTCGGCCAGGCTTGGCTGAAAAAGACCCCGGCTTTCGTGCCGCACGCGCGCATCGCCGAGCAGGCGCAGGCGCTGGGACTGGCCCGGGTAATCCCGACCGGTCCCGGCGATGACGGCCTGATGGCCGGACTCATGCAATACTTCGCGTCCGATGGAAACTCCCCTGCCCACTGATCCTCCCGCCCGCGGCGGATGGCGCGCCGGTGCGCGCCGGCCAGTGCTCGTCGCCGCCGCGATTGCGGTCGCCGTTACCGCCGCGCTGATGGTCGACAGCCGTATGCAGGTCGGCGCCGTGCAGCAGGAATTGGCGCGACGTCTCAACGAGGGTGACGCCGCAGCCAGGGAAGGGCGTGCCCTGGCCAGGCAGAACCAGGAAACCGTCGCCGCGCTGCAAGCCAAACTGGGCGTGCTCGAAGCGAAACTGGCCGAAACCCAGAGCCAGGCCGTGGCGCTGGAGGCGATGTACCAGGAACTTTCCAGCAGTCGCGACGAGCGCCTGCTGGCCGAAGTCGAGCAGGCCGTGGTGATCGCCATGCAGCAGTTGCAATTCGCCGGCAATGTCGAGGCCGCGCTGATCGCGCTGCAGGGCGCCGAGGCCCGGCTTGCCCGTTCCGTGCAGCCGCAGTTCCTGCCAGCGCGCAAGCTCCTCGCGCGCGACATCGAGCGGCTCAAGGGCACGCCGGGCGCCAACATCAGCGGCCTGTCGCTCAAGATCGAAAGCGTGGTGACCGTGGTCGATAGCCTGCCGCTGGCCTATGAGCAGCGGCCCAAGGCGCCCGCTGGCAAACCGGCGGCCGCGGCGAAGCCGGCCAGCGCCGACTACTGGCGCGAACTCGGCGCCGATCTGTGGCGAGAGTTCCGCCAGTTGGTGCGCATCGAGCGTATCGACCAGAGCGACCCCGCGCTGCTGGCGCCGAACCAGAGCTATTTCCTGCGCGAGAACCTCAAGCTGCGGCTGCTCAACGCACGCCTGGCGTTGCTGCAACGCGACGGCAAGGTTTTCCGCGAAGAAATCCGCCGCTCGCGCGAGCAGCTCGAGCGCTACTTCGACGGGCGCGCCAAGCCGGTCCAGGCCGCGCAATCGACGCTCGCCTCGCTGGCGGCCACCGACGTCAGTTTCGATCTGCCGGGGCTGGCGGAAACCCTGGCCGCCCTGCGCAATCTCAAGTTCGCCCGCGAGCGTCGCCCCGTCGCCGCCGCGGTCCGCTAGGCCTCCGGATGCGCGCCCTGTTCTGGCTGCTGGTTCTTGCCGCGCTGGCGGTCGGCCTGGCGCTTGCCGCGCGCTACAACGAGGGCTATGTGCTGTTGGTGCTGCCGCCCTGGCGCGCCGAGATCTCGCTCAACCTGTTCCTGCTGACATCCGTCGCGGGGTTCTTCGTCGTCTACCTGCTGGCGCGCGCCGTCAGCCACACCCTGGCGCTGCCGCGCGCGGTCGCCGAATTTCGCCGCCGGCGACAGGAAGAGAAGGCCGCGCGGACCCTGCGCGACGCCTGGCGCCTGTTGCAGGAGGGCCGTTACGGCCATGCCATGCGCATGGCTGAGAAGGGGCATCCCGACGACCCCGGGGCGGGCATGCTGGCGCTCGCCGGCTGGCGCGCCGCGCATGCCCTGCGCGACCCGGCACGTACCGCGGATTGGGCAGCGCGGGTGCGCCACCACGATGGCGCCGGCATCGCGGCGGCGCGACTGATCACCGAGGCCGAGTTTGCGCTGGAAGAGCGTCGCTTCGACGATGCCCGCGGCGCCTTGCTGCAGTTTGCGGCGAGCGAGGGACGCCACATCGCTGCACTGCGCCTGAGCTTGCGCGCCGAGCAGGGGCTGGGCAACTGGCGCGAGGTCGCGCGCTTGGTGCGCCAGTTGGAAAAGCACCAGGCCCTGAGCGCCGAGCAGGCGGCGCCGATCCGCGGCCGCGCCGTGCGCGAAGCCCTGCGCGACTTGCGCGACGACCCCGCCGGGCTGATGCGCTATTGGCGTGAGCTGGACGAAGCCGACCGCGCGGAGCCTGCGCTGGCGCTGGAAACCGCGCGCGCCTTGATCGCCGCCGGCGATTGCCGCGAAGCCCAGCGCGTGATCGAGGATGCCCTCGACGAACACTGGGATGCCGCACTGCTGCTGGCCTACGGAGAATGCGGCAAGCCCGGCGAGCCGGCCGGCGACGTACTCGGCCGCATTGCCCAAGCCGAAAAGTGGCTGCAGCGCATGCCGCGCGACGGCGACCTGCTGCTGACACTCGGCCGCCTGTGTCGCCAGCAGCAGCTCTGGGGCAAGGCCCGGAGTTATCTCGAAGCCGCGCTCGCCATCGCGCCCTCGCGCGCCGCTCATGTCGAGCTGGCGCAGTTGCTGGACCAGCTCGAAGAGTCTGCGCTGGCGGTACGCCACTACCGGGCGGCAGCCGTTCTCTGAGGCTTTGCGATCCCGCGGACTCAGTCCAGCCGTTCGATCCACTGCGGCGTGACGCCGCGCGCGGTGAGCCAGTCGGCCAGTGCGTAGCCCGTGCCGGCGCGCCAGCACTTGAGGTCTTCGGGGCGGAACAGCTTGTATTCGGCGAGTTCGGGCGAGAGGACGATCTCGCCGCGCGCCAGCACGTGATAGGCGATGATGATCTGGTTCATGCGCTGAAAGTCATACACCCCGACCAGCGTCGGGGCCTCGACGCGCAACCCGGTTTCTTCGAGGACTTCGCGGGCGATGCCGGCCTCGGGTGTTTCGCCGGCTTCCATGAAGCCTGTGATCAGGGCGAACATCCTTCCCGACCAGGCGGCATTGCGCGCCAGCAGCACGTGGCCGTCGCGGTCGACCATCTCGATGATCGCGGCCAGCACCGGCGTCGGATTGTTCCAGTGGGTCCAGCCGCAGGCCGGGCAGCGCAGGCGCTCTTTCGGACCGCCGTCTTCCTGCTGCACCAGCATGCGCAGCGGCGTGGCACAGTGGGGACAGTAGCGGTAACGGCGGTCCACGCGATGCCTAGAGCCAGTCGCGCGGCGGCAGGAAGTCGGTGTAGAGCCTGGCTTCGGCGCTGCCGGGCTCGGGCTGCCAGCTGTAGCGCCACTTGACGATCGGCGGCAGCGACATCAGGATCGATTCGGTACGGCCGCCGGATTGCAGGCCGAACAGCGTGCCGCGATCCCAGACCAGGTTGAACTCGACATAGCGTCCGCGGCGGTAGGCCTGGAAGTCGCGCTCGCGCTCGCCAAAGGGAAGTTCGCGGCGGCGTTCGATGATGGGCAGGTAGGCGGCGGTGAAGCTGTTGCCGACGGCTTGCGTCAGGGCGAAGCAGCGCTGGAACGGAGTTTCGCCACCCTCGCCGCCTTCGTTGAGGTCGTCGAAGAAGACACCGCCGACACCGCGCGCTTCATTGCGGTGCTTGAGGAAGAAGTAGTCGTCGCACCATTTCTTGTAGCGCGCGTGTACCCCGGCGCCGAAGGGCGCGAGGCTGTCGCGGCAGGCCCGGTGGAAATGTCGGGCGTCGTCCTCGAGGCCGTAGTAGGGCGTCAGGTCCATGCCGCCGCCGAACCACCAGACCGGCTGCTCGCCTTCCTTCTCGGCGACGAAAAAGCGCACGTTCATGTGGGAGGTCGGGCACCAGGGATTGCGCGGATGTAGCACCAGCGAGACGCCCATGGCCTGCCAGCGGCGACCGGCCAGCTCGGGGCGATGCGCAGTGGCCGAGGCCGGCATCTGCTCGCCCATGACGTGCGAGAAATTGCCCCCGCCGCGCTCGAACAGCTTGCCATCCTCGATCAGGCGCGAGATGCCTCCGCCGCCTTGCGGCCGGTCCCAGGCGTCGCGCTGGAAGGCCTGGCCTTCCGCGGCTTCGAGTTCGGCGATGATGCGATCCTGCAGTCCGGTGAAATAGTCCCGGATCTGTGTGACGTTCATCAGGCGTCCGGCAGCTTCATCGCCAGCACCTTGTCGCTCTGGCGGCTGCGGAAATCCATGAGCTTCTTCGCCAGCGCACGGCCGTAGTCGTCGTTGGCCGTGGCGATGATGGCGATTGCGGTCAGCGCCGCATTGGCGGCGCCGGCCTCGCCGATGGCGAAGGTGGCGACCGGAACGCCCTTGGGCATCTGCACGATGGAAAGCAGGGAGTCGAGGCCGTTCAGGTGCTTCGAGGGCACCGGCACGCCGAGCACCGGGACGATGGTTTTCGAGGCCAGCATGCCGGGCAGGTGCGCCGCGCCGCCGGCGCCGGCGATGATGGCGCGAAGGTCGCGCTCCTGCGCCATGGCGGCGTAATCGAACAGCAGGTCGGGCGTGCGGTGGGCCGAGACCACTTGCGCCTCGTAGGGCACGCCGAATTCCTTGAGCATCGCGGCGGCGGCCTGCATCACCGGCCAATCGGAATCCGAGCCCATGACTATGCCGACCAGTGGTTTCATATCACGCACCTCTCAGCCGCTTCAAGCGTGTTGGCCAGCAGCATGGTGATGGTCATCGGGCCGACGCCGCCGGGCACCGGGGTGATGGCGCCGGCAACTTCCTTGGCGGTTTCGAAATCGACGTCGCCGCACAGCTTGCCTTCCGGCGTGCGGTTGATGCCGACGTCGATCACCGTGGCACCGGGCTTGATCATGTCGCCCTTGATCATCTTCGCGCGGCCGACGGCGGCCACCAGGATGTCGGCGCGCCGCGTATGAAAGGCCAGATCCTTCGACTGCGAATGGCAGATGGTGACGGTGCAGCTTTGCGCCAGCAGCAGCATGGCCATCGGTTTGCCGACGATGTTGCTGCGGCCGACGATGACGACCTCGGCGCCCTTGAGCGGCACCTTCGCGCTCTCCAGCATTTTCATGACGCCGTAGGGTGTGCAGGGGATGAAGCGCGGGTTGCCCTGCATCAACGCGCCGACGTTCTCGGCATGAAAGCCGTCGACGTCCTTTTTCGGCGAAATGGCTTCGAGCACGGCCTCGGAGTCGAAGTGCTTCGGCAGCGGCAGTTGGACCAGGATGCCATGCACCGTCGGATCGGCATTCAGTTCGGCGATGCGGGCGAAAACCACCGCGGGATCGACATCGGGCGCATACACGTCGCGCAGCGAGCGCATGCCGGCCTTCTCGCAGGCGGCGACCTTGTTGCGTACATAGACGGCCGAAGCCGGGTCTTCGCCGACCAGGATCACGGCGAGGCAGGGGGTGATGCCCTTGGTCTTGAGGGCGGCAGCGCGCTCGGCGAGCTGGCCGCGGACTTCGGCGGAGAGGGCGTTGCCGTCGATGATTCGTGCAGTCATGGCTGGATTGGCGTCAGGTTGAAGAAGGGACTCAGGCGGGAGCGCCGGCAAGTTGTTTCGCCACCGCCTCGCGGCCGGCGGCGAAGGCCTGGCGATTGGCCTCGACGACTTTCTCGCCCTTGCGCGCAAAGCGCTTGTCGATGCAGGCCATCAGCACGTCCGGCGCGAAAGGCAGGTAGTCGGCGATGGCGCCCAGCATCACGGTATTGCCGAGGCGGATCTCGCCGAGGTCGCGGGCGATGGTCATGGCGTCGAAGGACACCACGCGATGGCCGGCGGCGCGCATCTGGCCGGTGGGGTCCTCGGGATAATCGAACAGGCCCAGCTCGACCACCGGCGGCACCAGCTTGGCGTTGTTCACCAGCGCCAGGCCGTCGGGGCGCAGGTAGTGCGACCAGCGCAGCGCCTCGGCGCCCTCGAAGCCGAGCAGCACCTGTACCGTGCCCGGCTCGATCTGCGGCGAGAGCACCTTGCGGCCAAAACGGAGGTGCGAGGTGACCACGCCGCCGCGCTGGGCCATGCCGGCGACTTCGGTCTTCTTGACGTCGTGGCCTTCGGTCATGGCCGCTTCGGCAAGGATTTCGGCCGCCGTCATGACGCCCTGGCCGCCGATGCCGCAGACGAGGATGTTGGTGATGTCGTTTGCGCTCATGAGCTGCTCGACGTCTTGACGATGTGGATCGGGATGTCGCGCCGCGGCACATGCTGGATCGCGTCCGGCGCGCAGGGCTGGACGCAGAGGCCGCAACCGGTGCAGGCCTGGCTGTCGATGTTGACGAAGGCCAGTTCGACTTCCTTGCCGGACGGCTTGATCACCTTCTCGCGACTCGTGACATGGATCGCCGGGCAGCCGACCTCGACGCAGTTGCCGCAGCCGGTGCACTTGTCTTCCTCGACCAGATACGGCCGGAAGGGCTTGAACTCGTCGATCAGCACGCAGGGTCGGCGCGCGATGATGACCGAGGGGCCTTCGATCTTGATTTCCTCGCGCACGGTCTTGAACAGCACCGGCAACTCGTAGGGATCGACCACCTTGATGCGCTCGTTGGGCACGCCGAGCGCCTCGACGATCTTGAACAGGTCGACCTTCGGCGCCTCCCTGCCATGGATGTCCTTGCCCGATGCCGGCGTCGCCTGGCCGCCGGTCATGCCGGTGGTGTTGTTGTCGAGCAGCAGGACGGTGACGTTGCCGTGGTTGTAGGTGATGTCGAGCAGGCCCTGCATGCCCATGTGCATGAAGGTCGAATCGCCGATCACGGCCAGTATCCGCTTGTTCTTGTCTACGCTGCCCCTGCCCTTGTCGATGCCGAGCGCCACTCCCATCGTGGCGCCCATGCAGATCGTCGTGTCGAGCGCGTTCCAGGGATGGCCGGCGCCCAGCGTGTAGCAGCCGATGTCGCCGGTGACGATGATGTTCTTGATCTGCGACAGCGTGTAGTACATGCCCATGTGCGGGCAGGAGGCGCACAGCGTCGGCGGCCGCGGGAAGACCTTGGGCGGCGCGGCGGCGGGCGCAGGCGGCGGTACCGGTTTGCCGAGCAGGCGATCGACCGCCGGGGTCAGCACCTGCGGCGAAAGCTCGCCGATGCTGGGCAGCACGTCCTTGCCGTGACAGGCAATGCCGGCGGCCTTGATTTCCGTTTCCAGCAGCTTCTCGGTTTCCTCCACCACCAGCAGCGTGTCGCACATGGCGGCCAGCGCGCGCATCTTTTCCGGTGGCCAGGGATGGGAGAAGCCGAGCTTCAGCACCGGCGCATTCGGAAACGCCTCCTTGACGTGCATATAGGCCGGGCCCGAGGCGACAAAGCCGATGCTGCGATCGCTGCCCGCTTCGAGCACGTTGAGCGGCGAGGCATCGCTCAGCGCGCGCAGGGTCTCGTCGCGCTGGAACAGGCCGGGGAGGCGTGCCTTGGCATGGGCCGGCACCATCACCCAGCGCTGCGGGTTCTTGACGAAGCCGGCCGGTTCGTGGGCTTCGCGCTCGCCGACGACGACCAGTCCCTTGACGTGGCAGATGCGCGTGGTGAGGCGCAGCAGCACCGGCGTTTCATACTGTTCGGAGAGGCCGAAGGCGAACTTCGTCATCTCGTAGGCTTCCTGGGAGTCCGCCGGCTCCAGTACCGGGATATGCGCGAAGCGGCCCCAGAAGCGCGAATCCTGTTCGTTCTGCGAGGAGGACATGCCGACGTCGTCGGCCACGGCGATCACCAGGCCGCCATAGGCGCCGGTGATGGTCATGGTCATCAGGCAGTCGCTGGCGACGTTGAGGCCGACGTGCTTCATGGCGCAGAAGGCCCGGGCGCCGGTCATCGACGCGCCGAGCGCGACTTCCATCGAGACTTTTTCGTTGACCGACCACTCGGCGTACAGGTCCGGATACCGCGCCAGGGATTCGATGATCTCGGTCGCCGGGGTGCCGGGGTAGGCGGCGGCGACCCTTACGCCGGATTCCCAGACCGCGCGGGCCACGGCTTCGTTGCCGGAAAGGAGGAGCCGGCTGGCGGCAGAAGCTGGCATTACAGCGGCCATGATGTTCTCTCGGACAGGGGAAAAAATTGACCTGCGCCGGGGGTGCCCACCGGGTTCCCGTCCACGCAGGTCAGCATCAATCGGATACGGCCGGATTATCCGGATTTGCCCGGCCTGCGTCCAGAGTCGCATGCAGCCGGGCGGCCCGATGGCGAGGTGTTGGATAAAAAACCACGATCGTTTTGGCAAAAACTCTTATGCGCGGGCCATGAAGCAACTCTATAATCCGACAAAAATACTCAAGTAATATCCCCCAAACCCACAGAGAGAAAACCATGATCAATGTAAACGGCCGTGACATCGAAACCGACGCTGAAGGCTACCTGGCGATCCTGGACGACTGGACCGAAGACGTGGCGAAATGCCTCGCCGAGCGCGACCAGCTCGATCTCGGCGACGAGCACTGGAAGGTCGTGCGCTGGATCCGCGACTACTACGCCGAGAACGGCACCGCACCCAATCTGCGCGTGATGTCCAAGCTGATCGGCGGTGCCTTGGGCGAACAGTACGGCGACAAGAAGTACCTCTTCGACCTGTTTCCCTACGGCCCGGCCAAGCAGGCCGCGCGCTACGCCGGCATGCCCAAGCCGACCGGTTGCGTCTAGCCCGCCCCTATCCCAGGGTAACGATCTCGATGTGGCTGCGATTCACGTCGATGAAGGGTGCCACCAGTACCTGCCGGCCCGCCACTTCCGCCTCATAGACTTCGGCATCCATGACCGCGACGAAGTCCTTGGCCTCCGTCATGAAGTCGGTGACGCGCGCTCCGGGCAAGAGGTCGATGTAGCCCTTGATCCGGTAGGAACCCGTCAGCAGCGTCACCTTGGTCTTGTTCTCGTGCGTGCCCATGAGCCATCCTCCTCGCGAAATCGGGCGCCGGGAAATTCCGGCGGCCACGGATGCGAATCCAGGGGCTTTCCGCATCCCGGATCGCAAGCTGGAACAAGTATCCGCCAGTGCGGGCCCGGTTGATCTGACGAAGATCAAACCGCATCGATCAGCCGACCTCCGCGCCGGTGAGGGGCACGAAGACGACGGGCAGCACGGCGCGCTGGCTGACCCGGCCGTCCGCATCCTTGCCCAGCACCCGCAGTTCCTGTGCGTCGCGGGTGTCGCCGACCGGAATCACCAGGGTAGCGCCCGGCGCGAGCTGCTCGAGCAATGCCGGCGGGACGTCGCGCGCCGCCGCGGCGACCAGGATCGCGTCATAGGGGGCATGCTCGGGCCAGCCCAGACGACCGTTTCCGGCGCGGACTTCGACGTTGTCGTAGCCCAGGCGCCGCAGGCGGGCGCCGGCCGTCGCCGCCAATGCCTCGACGATGTCCATCGTATAGACCTGCTTCACCAGCCTCGCCAGTACGGCGGCCTGATAGCCCGAGCCGGTGCCGATTTCGAGCACCACATGATGCGGCGCCGGCTGGATCAGATCGGTCATCAGGGCGACGATGTAGGGCTGCGAAATCGTTTGTCCGTGGCCGATCGGCAGCGGGCGATTGTCGTAGGCGCGGTGCTGCAGTTCCGGCGGCACGAAGGCTTCGCGCGGCACCTCGCGCAAGGCCTCCATCACGCGTTCGGCGAAAACTCCGCGGCCGGTGTACTGTCTTGTGTCCCACGCCTCGGCGCGGATCTCGTCGAGCAGCAGATCCTGCTCACGCTTGTCGTAGCTTGTCATGCGAACCCTCGCTGCCTTGCAGGAACTATAGCTTTGGGGCGGCCTCGGCGAAAGGCGGAGGCTGGCCGGCCGGTCCGCGCGGCGCGCCGGCGGTGCTAGCATCCGGCCTGCCCATGCGTATCGAACAGATCCGACACATTCTGCGCCGCGAAGCAGCCAAGCCCTGCCACGAGGAGCGCATCCTGCGCGCCTGGACGCGGGCGCTGCCGCTCGACCATGGTCCGGTCGCCGCCGAGCACTTCCATCCGCAGTCGCTGCGCGCCGCGCTGCCGGCGCTGGCCGCCGAACTCGATGGACTGGTGCGCCTGCGTTCCGAGCATGCCGGCGCCGACGGCTCCTCGCGCCTGCTGGTGGAGCTGGCCGACGGCCAGACGGTGGAAAGTGTGCTGCTCCCACGGGACGGGCTTTGCGTGTCGAGCCAGGTCGGTTGCGCGGTCGGCTGCACGTTTTGCATGACCGGTCGCGACGGCCTGGTTCGCCAGCTCGGCAGCGCCGAGATCGTCGCCCAGGTGGTGCTGGCCCGGGCCCGGCGCAAGGTGGCCAAGGTCGTCTTCATGGGCATGGGCGAGCCGGCGCACAACATGGACAACGTGCTCGACGCCATCGAGCTGCTCGGCACCGCGGGCGGCATCGGCCACAAGAGCCTGGTGTTCTCCACCGTCGGCGACCGCCGCGTCTTCGAGCGCCTGCCGCGCGCCGCCGTCCGGCCCGCCCTGGCGCTGTCGCTGCACACGACCCGCGCCGAACTGCGCGCACAACTGCTGCCCAGGGCGCAGGCCTTGGCGCCGGCCGAACTGGTGGAACTCGGCGAGGAATATGCCCGCGCCACCGGCTACCCGATCCAGTACCAATGGACGCTGCTGGCAGGCATCAACGACGGCGACGAGGAACTGGAAGGCATCGTGCGCCTGCTCAAAGGCAAGTACGCGGTGATGAATTTCATTCCCTACAACGAGGTCGATGGCCTGGCGTTTCGTCGCCCTTCATCGGAGCGTGCGGAAGCGATGTCGCTGCACCTCTACCGCCACGGCATCCTGGCCAAGCTGCGCCAGTCCGCCGGGCAGGATATCGCCGGCGCCTGCGGACAACTGCGGACGCGGCATCTTGCAGTGGCGTGAGAGTCGGCGCTGGCAGGACGGCGATTTTTGCGCGAGGTCCCGCAGGCCGGCCACAGGCCGTCGCCTCATGGGCTCCCGCCCTTCGGGTTCCCTTGCTGCGGGGCCGCGCCAGGCCGCTGGCTAAACTAGCCGATGCCGATAAGGCCGGCATCCCCCAAGAGGACTTCCTTCGGGGCGTCGTCGTCGGACAACGCCAGCGGA
>ORJL010482212.1_pt1 | contig 20799 bp, 15 predicted proteins | sample 1779941 | NCBI WGS metagenome assembly ORJL01 (sample SAMEA104232317, study PRJEB22302) | groundwater metagenome | biome: forest; feature: aquifer; material: groundwater | place: USA | collected 2011-08-07 | depth 5.8 m
CATGACCATAACTACAATAAACCGAAAACTAGGATAATTCCAAAATAAAAAAAGAAGTCCCCCGCACCCCAAGAGGCTTCCATATATTGTTAAAAAAGAAATATGAACGTTAAAAAGATACCCCACTACGCTACCAGTAACCAGAACTAAAAAACCAAACCGAAACCACATCCAAGAAGGCATAGTAAGTTTGCCAGTTAGTAAGTTAACCAGTTGATCAGTTTTAACAAAAAATGTTATCCTTGTGAATTATTTTTTTTCGGGAAAAGAAAGAGATGAACGTAGGTAGTCTTCGATAAATGGGAGGAGTTCACCATCTAACACACCCTCAACATCTTGTGTTTCTTTGTTTGTACGATGATCTTTTACCAAACGATACGGGTTTAAGACATATGAACGAATTTGATTTCCCCACGCAGCTTCGTGGTACTCTCCACGCAATTCTTTTTTTTCTTTACTTTTTTCTTCTTGGGCTCGAGTATGAAGCTTCGCCTTCAAATATCGGAGTGCGGTCTCTTTATTTTGCGCCTGCGAACGTTCGTTTTGACAATTTACAATAATGCCGGTGGGAAGATGGGTTATGCGTACCGCAGAATCAGTCGTATTTACTCCCTGTCCCCCGCTTCCTGACGAACGAAATACATCAATGCGCAAATCTTGGGAATTTATTTCAATTTCCTCAATATCACCAATATCAGGAATAACCTCAACAAGCGCAAATGAAGTATGTCGCATGCCTTCTGCATCAAAAGGAGAAATGCGAACCAACCGATGCACACCATGCTCAGCTTTCAAGTACCCGTATGCCTTTTGCCCTCGCACTTCAAAGGTAACTGTTTTTACGCCTGCCTCACCACCTTCCAGTCGTTCTAAGATATCAACCTTCCATCCCATACGTTCACAAAATCGAAGGTACATGCGCGCCAACATCTCTGCCCAATCCATGGCATCCGTGCCGCCAGTTCCTGCGTGAATCGCAAGCAGCGCATTTCGCTCATCATAGGCATGCGTAAAAAGTATGTCGTTTTCTGCTATCTCAAATCGTTTTTCTAAATCATCTAGCAATTCATGTATATCAGTTGATGATACTTCTAATTCTTGGAGCGTATTGCATTCATCCAAGAGTCCGTCCCACGTCGTAATACGCTCACGCAATCGTGCACTTTCCTGACTTACGATAACGGCTCGTTTTTGATGAGCCCAAAAATCCTCATGCGCCATTTCCTGTTCGTACTCATCAAACTTTTTTTTCATGGCAACAACATCAAAGAAACCCCCGTACTAGAAGAATTTTTTCTTTTAATTCTTTTACTGTTTTCATACTATAATCATGAAATCTGAGGCATGAAACTTGAAACAAAATAACGTTTTATGTTACAGGTTTTATGTTTTATGATTTACTTAAGTTCTTTGTATTCTTCCAGTGTGACCTTTATATTTTTTTCATTCTCGCGTGAAAACACTTTTAGGTTCACGGTATCACCAGGTTTATATTTCACGATCTCATTTACTAATGCATGTGTTTCATCAATACGTGTTCCGTTCAATTCCAAAATAATATCACCTTCCGCGAGTCCCGCTTTGGCTGCCGGCCCGCCCGTAATAACTCCTAATTCCTTTTTTTCGGGATTGCCAATAATAAATGCGCCGTAGTTCACTTTCAAATTATTCTTTTTTGCAAACTCCTCATCAACAATCGTATAGCGAATCCCAAGCCATGGCCGAACGATCCGCCCGTGTTTTTTTACACTCTCAACAGAACGAATTGCCGGAGCGATGGGTAACGCAAATCCAATTGATTGCCCTTCAAGACTTACCGCGGTATTTATGCCAATTACCTGGCCCGCTAAATTCAATAAAGGGCCTCCAGAATTTCCTGCATTAATAGCCGCATCTGTTTGAATTGCTTCTTGGATTGTTTCTGATTTTCCATATCCTGACGCTTGCACATTTCTATTAATACCAGACACAACTCCTTTGGTAACCGTATTACGATATTCACCCAAGGTATTTCCAATCGCAATCACGGTCTGACCAATTTGAACGCTTTGCGAATCTCCAAGGGCAAGAAAGGGGAAATTCTTACCATCAATTTTTAAGATCGCGACATCATTTACCGGATCTTTTGCAATTATTTTTGCCTGATATTCTTTTCCATCACTTGTCACTACCGAATATTGAGCTTGCGTATCTGCAACCACGTGTTTATTAGTAAGAATCATGCCGTCTGCGGAGATAATAAATCCTGATCCCCCGCCTACTCGCCGTTTTTCTGTCCTACCATCTTGTTCACCATCTTCATGGTCGCGTTTTTCTTGGGTATCTTGTCCGCGAGATCGGCCGGAAAAATTATCAAAAAAATCTCGTGAATCAAAATAATTAAATTGTTTGAGTTCTTTGGTTGCAATAACACTTACTACTGAAGGAAGAGATTTTTTTACCACCTCAACCGTACCTGAATCTTCTACAACTTTTACGGTTCCCCCCAAGGGCGGGAGTTGCGGTGCATTTCCATTTTGGTTAGTTACTAAAAAGGGAGCATACCCTTGCAGCACCAAAAAAAGTAGTAACCCAGCAGAACAGATACCACTTACAATTCCTGCGATAATTCCAGGAATCATTGAAGATTTTTGAGTATGATTATGGGGACTAAGAATTGTTTCTAACATACCTAAACGAGTTGAAAGTTATCAAGTTATAAAGTTTATCAAGTTGCAAAATTCAAATTCTTTATATTTTTTAATAGATTTACCCACTTTTTGTGTTATAACTTTATAACTTTATAACTTTACTTGATGAGTCTTTTTTCTGCTTTCAGATGTTTCATAAAATCATACGTCTTTTGCAATCCCTCATCAAGAAGCACAAGTGGAAACCAGCCCGTTTCATCTTTTATTTTTGATACATCAGGCAAGATACATGATTGATTCCACTGTTCGGCGAGCTCGCGCTCTTCAAGATTATCTGTCTCATTTTTTATGAGCGACTTGGAATTGGTGACCTCAAGAATTTTTGAGACTGTTTCTTTTATGGTATACGAAGATGGGTGTCCTAAATTCCAAAGACCACTCTTTTGGCTTTCCATAATTTTTATGAGTCCATCAATAGCATCGGTAACATATAAAAATGACGTTTCACTTGCCCTTGGAAGTATAAGGTCGGTTCCCTGCATAGCATTACAAATCCATTCAGGAATCATGCGAGAATCATCAAGATACATGTGTGGACCATAAATATTAAACAGCCGCACGATATGAGTCTCAAGACTATAAATATGATGATACGCCGAGATAAGCGTTTCTGCTGTTCGCTTACTTTGCGCATAGTAGTGCATGGGGTCGAGATACTCCAATAATCCACTAAAGTCTTCGGTGGCTCGTTTCTGAGATTCTGAATACTTCCCATACACCACTGCGTCAGACCCAAATACTACTTTTGCATGGTACTGCAATGCAAGATCAAGCACATGCTTAGTACCTATGGTATTTGTTGAAATTGTTTGCACTGGATGCGCGTTTGTAAAACGCGGTGAACTTGGAGAGGCGAGATGATAAATTTCAGAAACGCCCACATAGGCAAGGCGAAAACGCTCAACCTTTGGAAATTCTTTAAAATCCAATGGCTGTAAAATATCATGACGAATGAATTCAAAATGAGGGTTTGCGAGTAAATTATCAATATTTTCTTCTCTCCCACTGCTATAATCATCAATACAAATAACATTATGTTCCTGCACTAACCGTTCACATAAGTGTGAACCGATAAACCCAGCTCCTCCGACAACAAGAATATTTTTCCGCTCTTTCATACAAATAAGAGATTCATGATTTAAGATTTATGATTCAAGAATAATACCTATCCATGAATTACAATCATTTAATAAAAATAATACGAGGTTGAGGGTTGAGAATTCCATCTTTCATGCTCAGTGTTTTTAGCAATACGCCTTTTTCATCAAACATTTTTAATTGAATTTTTTTACCCTGAAGCGAGGCAACGATAATTCGATCAGTGCCTTGTGAAAATATATCCCCAAGCGCAATTGCTACGGGCCTCGTATATTTTTTCCCAAATGGATACCATGACGATTTTACTTTTCCTAAAGCACTTAACACATGTATCATCCCCTTTGATTCAACAGGTATGGTTACAATATCAAGTTCGTTGTCGCCGTCAACATCACCCACTGTCATATGAATACTGCCAACACTTTTTTCCTTCCCCTTTACCTTAAATTCGTTCATGCGATTTCCTTCATAGTCGTAGATGCGAATTACTGGAACATTGCGTGTCATGAATTGAGTTACTAAAATATCATCGGTACCATCTCTATTCATATCACCAAGAGCAAGTCGTAACCCTGAACTGTCTTTCGCACTCCCTGCAAAAAATTCATATTTTAATACTCCCTCAAAGGTAAATACACGCACATGGGAGCCACCGGTCGGGCCGGGAACCGTGACCAGTTCTTCTTCTCCGTCACCATCCACATCACCAATCGCACTCGTTACTCCTCCGCGAAACCTTTTGTCATACGCAAAAAACTCTGACTCCATAACACCCTGGTCATTAAAAACTCGGATGCGCGGCTGTGCCCCTTTTCCTGCTGCACCAATAAGTATTCGTGAATCTCTTTTTGATGTGGAAAGCGTATACGATGCGCCTTTTGAAAAAGGAGAAAATGATGGTATTTCATTTTTTAATGACCCATTTACATCAATAAAGGTAAGGGGTGTTTTTCCGTCATACGAATACAATGCAAGGCTCGGATTCTCATCACGTTCCTGCTCTTGTTCAGGTAGCTGTTCTTCTACGATGATATCAGGAATCTTTTGTATACTGCCAGCCGCCTTAAGTGCCGCATTTCCAAGATGCAGTTGTCCACACCCAAGTTTTCCTTTGTATGAATAATTTATGTCATCTACAGAAATACATGTTTCTTTAAGCAGCTTAACAATATCTTTAGGCGAATAATTTTGATTTAATGATTTAAGCAGTGCAGCACTTCCCGAAACAAGCGCCGTTGCAAGAGACGTGCCGGACCATCCATTTCCATAAAAAAGCGTGTAATTTGGCTGTTCATAATTTACGACTTGCGTGGTGTAAAATGAAACACCGGGTGCTGATAGCGTAACACAGGAGCCATAATTTGAAGAAGCCGCCTTTTGTCCTTTTTCATCAAGCGAAGCAACACCAATAATTGAATCCGGATACAAACTTGAAAAACACGTTGGATACAGGTTTGGGTTTTGGGTAAGATCAATTCCTTCTTTGTGCTGTTCATCGTTCCCCGATGCGGCAACAATTAATATATTCGCGGCAACCGCACGCTTAATAGCATTATGAAACATCTCGCTTTCAAACTGCCCGACAAAACTAAAATTAATAATGTCTACTTTTTTTGCAATCGCATAATCAATCGCGCGCACCACTGTTGAGACATCGCTTTCACCTCGGTTGTTAAATGCGCGCAATGGCATGATCTTACTTCGCCAAGAAACACCAGTTACGCCGATACCATTATTGCCTTCTGCGGCAATGACACCGCTCATAAGCGTTCCATGGTTAATGCCGATGCTTGAAAATTTTCCTCCGAATTTGGGCCGAGGGTCAGGGATATTATTCACAAAATCCCAGCCAAAAATATCATCAACGTAGCCATTTTTATCATTATCAATCCCATCTCCAGGTGTTTCACCCGTATTTTTCCAGATGTTATTAATAAGATCCGGGTGATCAATATCAACACCCGTATCTACAACCGCAACCACCACTTGTGATGAACCGGTTGATAAGCTCCATGCGTCATGCGCACCGATTGTCTTTAAATAATACTGTTCCCCGACATGTGGGTCGGTTGGCGTCACGCCAGTTTGGGCAAAAACAGCGCTCGGAAAAACAGCACAAAAAAATGCCGATATAACAAAAAAAATGAAAGAAAGTTCTTTTCTCATAAAAAACAAGATCACTCTTGTATTGTACGTAAAAAGAGCCTGTATTGTCAAAGAACTTACTGACTTGCTACTTTCTTAAGGTATTCCTTATAGAGCTTTGCTTCATATCCATACCCATACTGCTCTAAAAATACCACGAATTGTTTTATAAGCTCTGCATCATTATGTGTTTGTAAAAGTCCATTTAAATAAACTCCTCGTGCGCGCTCAATATCATTGGAGGTGGTAATAAGAAACGCCGCATAGTGTTCGTACAACTCTCGCGAAGAAGGGCTTAGGTCATAACTTTGTTCATAATATATTTGTGCTTGCTCATTTTGTCCTGCACGTTCATAAAGACGCGCAAGCGCAAAAAGTATTTCGGCATTGTGCGGTTGTGCGCGCAGCTGCCCTCGATACATACGCGCAGCCTTTTGTACAAGCCCTAACTGTTCATACTCATACGCAAGCTTGATCGTTGTTGCCCCTTTTTGTCCTTGATCACGAAGAAGATTTTTCTCTAATTCTTTAATCGTTTTTTGTGATTTTTCTTGTTGCTCGAAATTTAAGGATGTTGGGATAGATTGGGGCAGTTCCATTGATGTTTTCAATGTTTCAAACAGTGTCGGAGCACCAAACCAAGCAAACGCACATACCAGTATAATACCGACAAGAACGCTTACATCTCGTTTCCAGCTTTTAAACCAATTCCATTTCATATGTGAGATGATTTTAACAAGTTGGCATTAAAAAAACAACCCCGCCCCGGAAATTCCGGGGCGGGGCTTGATGTCTTACAAAGACTCCGATGGTTCTTCTAAGTCGTAAACACGAATCTTAGTAGAGCATGGATCCCTTTGAGGTCAAGACTGGAAGATCTTTTGCTGGTAAATCAGCTGAGCTTCCGCCTTGGTCATTCCACACGACCTGGGTCACGCGGACTGATGCGGCATCGTTGTTTGCGGCACCTGAATCTAACGTTGGGTTTGTAGTGTCAAGCTCAAGCGTAAGAGTTCGGGCTGCGCCTGCGGTAATGCTATACCCTGCTGGTAATGCAATGGTGTAGTTCGTACTGTTTGCTTGGTTATCTGTCAAACCAGTACGTGCTGTTGTTGCACTTGCGCCTGCGAAATCAATTGTTACTTGACCTGCGGTCGTGCGCAACAAGACAAAGGTGTTTGCGCCCGTTGCACGAGCTGCGGTGACACCGGTTGTGCCTGTTTGGGCATTAATTGCGGTATAGATAGCGTCTGCTTGCGCGGTCGCTGCTGCTGCACCGGCAACTGCACCAACGGATGTTCCGTTGATTGTTAAGTGTCCGGCAGTGATATCATCGCCACCTGCTGCAAATGCAGTTGGGGCAATCGCCTGGAATCCTGCTGGAACAACAGCTACGCGTGTTGTTGCGGCAGTCAAACCAGTGTTTGCAGCTGTTGGGGTTGCGGTACCAAAGGTAATAGCGATATCACCTGAAGTGCCGACGCGATAGAGTGCGACACGAGTTGAAGCAGCGGCTGTTGCAGCACCGAATACGCCTGCGGTAACACCATGAGCGGCAGTACCTGCGTTAATAGCGTTTACGATGTTGGTTGCCTGGGCGGCATTGCTGCCACCAGCTGCAACTGCTCCGACTGCGGTGCCATTCAATACAATGTCACCTGCTGCTAATGCACCGGTTGCAGTGATTGCTGCTCCCAATACTGAGCTCACAGATGTTGCATTGCGGTGTACGGCTGATCCAGTAATGGCACCGTTAGCATCACGCACGGTTGCGGCATTTAAGCCAACACTGTTTGATTGCACAGTGACCGTGAATTGTTGCAATAAGGCGTCATAGTTTGAACCTGCCATGAAGTCAAACAATGCTAAACGATCCTGGGTTGAAACGCTTCGGCTTCCTGATGGAGTTCCATCATTTGCTTTGGCGGTAAAACTGGTTCGATACACGGTCTGGGTGTTGCCGGCGACGGCTGCACCTGTTGCGACGAGTGAAGTACCAGAACCATCTCCAGTACTTACGACATCACCGTTTGCAGCCACGCCAAAGGTGTGGGTACTTCCGGATGATGAGGCAGTGCTGTTATAGGCGGTGGTATTTGCAACAACTTTAAGAGTCTTAATTGCATTTGCTGGAATGTTATACGCTGGGTTGAATTGGAACGTTGCGGTTCCATTTCCTCCTGAGGCGGTCAATCCAGAAATTGGGCTTCCAATCATTCCTTTATCATCATACAAGCGAACGTTGGAAATAGCTGCTCGACCATTGCTACCCGTGATGGTGTCAGTCACCATGATACTGGTGATATTGGCGCCTTCATTGGTACCGGTTGAGAGCTTAAAGCTTCCAAATTCAATATCATTTGATCCCATACTCGCGTTGTTGGCTGGGACTGAGCTTGAATCAGAAGAAAGTGTCAATGATCCACCGGTTGCAATCGTTACGGTCTGACCATTGGTGTTGCCACCGGTTGAGGTGCGAGCGGTTCCAGATGCAGTACCTGAACCAACAGCGTTAATAAACACTGCTGCGGTAATGTTTCCGGCTGCGGCACTTGATTGAACGTCTGCATAGACATCCACATCAACGGTTCCACCGATTGCAATAGCCGCAGGAGCTGCACCGCTAAAGGTGTAGTTCGTGCTGTTTGCCAAGGTACCTTGGGTAATACCAAAATCCTTGTCGCCAATCTTTACGCGAAGATTCTGTAAAGTGGCTGCGCCTGTTGCACCTGTTTGGATCGTCAAGTTGGTAAGGTTAATACCTTCACCGGCACCAGCTGCCAAACGGAAGTTTGCAACACGCTTGTTGGTTGCACCACGAACGTAGGTGACGTTACCCATTTGTCCAAGTGCGTGAGTAAATGGGGTGGTTACTACGGTTAATGCACGGCCATTGTTTGCAGAACTTGATGCGTTCTGTAATGAAATAGTTCCTTGCGCATTGTTAACTCCAGCGGTCAAATCAAAGCGGAATGCAGTGATTTCAACGCGCGCGGTAGTTAAGATGTCAACCTTAATTGAAAGGGTGCGGGTCGCATTTGCGTCAACAATATAATTTAATGGTGAAGCTGAGCTTCCAAATGTGTAGGTAACTAATGCATTTGCACCGGCAGTGTGTGCTGCTGATGTTGCTGCTGATACGGTGCTAAACGTTGAACCAAGCTGTACACCCTTGTCGTCAACGAGACGAATGTTGGCAAAGTTTGCATCATCACAACCTGCCAAGGTATCAGCTGCGCCTGCTCCAGTACCACAAGCAACTGCATTGGTGTACTGAATACGGGCTGGGACGGTTAACAATTTTACTGGCTCACCACTTGCAGTAACATCAAATCGGGCAACTTCAACATTATTAATACCTGTTGAAATGTTACCTGTCGGTGAACCCTGGGAAGTGTTTACAACCAAAGTACCTGCGCGAACTGAAATGGCTGTTGCTTGCTGAATAGCAAACGAGGTACCGGCATCAAGCGCGGTTGTTAAAATACCTCTGTTGTAGTAGGTATCCCATGCAACAATATCGTAGTTGCGTTGAATACTGAAACGGAACTCACGGTTTGGCGTACCGATAACATCTGCATAGATATTAAAGGTTACGGTTCCACCGCTTTGGATAGTGTATCCAGTGGTTCCAAGGTCAACAACTGCAGTTCCATCTGATGCAAGTTTTTCAAGCGTTTTTCCAACCTGTTCACTATCTTTCATAACCTTGATATTTGCAAGGTCAGAAGCTGCGTTAATGGTTCCCACTTCGGTAAACATCAACTGCGTGATTTTCACATTGCTGTTGTTTGCCTGGAATTGGAACTGAGCAACAAGCTGGTTCTTGGTTCCTGCATTTAATGAAGTTCCAACACTAACCGCTCGAACACCAAGTGTTGCGAGTGCTGGTTGTGAAAGAACCGTACTGTTCATGACGCTTCCGGTAAGAGGAAATGCTCCTTCAACAGAGGCGGTTCCACTCACCTTTACGTCTGCCTTTTCAGCAACAGCGAGCTGGTAAGTTTTACCTGCTACGGTTGATGCGGCAAGATCACCCTTTACTGTAATTGTCTTTGACTGGCCTCCAGGAACTACGAAAAGTCCTGTTGAAGAACTGAATTTCGCGTAAGGCTGTTTGCCTGATTCGGTAGTAAACTGAATACCTAATGTAAGACGTTTTGCGCCATCAAAAAGATACACGTTACTAAGATCATTACCTGATCCAAGACCATTTTGTTTTACATTCAAGTCAGTTACGACAACATCGCCGCCTTCTGCCTTAAACTCAAACTCGGCAAAATTATGAAATGCTGAACCTGAAGCAACATAATCTGCTGCTGGTGAGGTTTTTGCAAGGGAAACCATGAGCTTACCGGTTGAGGTAGGAGCTGGTGTTCCTGTTGGGGCTGGGCTGGTAGTAGGAGCTGGTGAAGTTGTTGGGGCTGGGCTGGTAGTAGGAGCTGGTGATTGTGTTGGGGTCTGGCCCGGCAACATGACCTTTGAGTACATGTCTTCAGCTGCACTTAATGCTGCCTTTGCACTCTTTGGAATTGCGTTTAATGTTGCGTCTGAGGCAGTTTTTGCCCATTTAGTGTCAAGTTTATTTGCTTTCAAACCTTCTGCGGTAACTTCGCGTTTTCCGTCAGTGTCGCAAATATACCATTTGCCATCTGCACTCTTAAGAAGCAACCCAACTGGTGGTTTTGCCAAACTTAAGTCAGCGCCTCCGGTGTAGTATCCAAGGAATGCACTTCCTACGGCATGGAGGGTGGTCTTGTTGTTCCATCCACCTTTACCATAGAGTTGATCAGCAATTTCTGCTGATGGAATTGGTCGAAGTACGCCTGTTGGTTCAACTGCGTATACTTTCGGGTCGCCTTCAACGATAAGAAGGTTGGTGCCTGCACGATAAGGAACTGCTGCACCTAATCCGAGACGTTTTTGCACCTTCAATAAATCTTCGGCGCTTAACGTCTTGTGAAGCTTAAAGTTTTTGCCATACCAAGAAACATATGATCCTTCATTGGCGAAAAAGCCTGCTTTGCCGTCAGAACCGACGAGCCAGATGGCTTTTGAACCTTTTTGTTGGAGCAAGTCCCCTGGATTAACTGTTGTTGCCGCCATTGCTGGGACAATTGCAGAAACACCCATTGTCCACACGATTGTTGTTGTTGCAACAGCTGTGGAAATGAACTGCTTTCCTGCTTTGAGAAATTTACTCATAATTTTTTTTGAATTTTGTTATTTTCTTAAACTGCAACCTATATACCTACCGCATGTACGGAATCGACCTTTTGGCTATACAGGACTACGAACGTCTGACTTCTCATCATAACGATACGTAGATTCTTACTTATTAAATGGGTGTTTCCACCCCGTCTGAAAATGTATCCTACACTTCCAAGCGGGATAAAAACACTGCATCCAAGTTATAAGGTTATAAAGTGTAAAGTTTATAAAGTTTTGGATTTGAAATTTGCATTGACATTATAACTTGATGAACTTGATAACTTATTTAAGGCCTGATTCATTTTCGCCTTGCACCTTCATATCCGCATCACCCTTTCGTAAAGAATCTTGCAACACTCGTGATGCCTCTTGTGCCAATTCTCGCGATTGATTTAATTGTTCAAGTGCTAAACGAAAATCATTGTGTTCTAATGCTTCTTTTGCGTCCCTAAGTATCTGAGAAGCTTTGTTTGATTTTTCTAAAGCCTCTTTTGATTCACTTTTTTCCGCGACTGCAATAGTAACGCGCGCATGTAGGTTGGCAAGTGTCTTTTCAACATCCTTTACCTGTTCGGCGAACTGATCACTCACTTGTTTTTCACCAATATCACTTTTTCGATCCACTAATACCTCGAGTGCATTGGTCCGTGCCTCCTGAACTTTTTGAAGTGCAGCCAAAGCCTCCTGTTTTACAGGCTCTGAAACATTTTTATTTGCACCCAAATGCTGGAGTGACGACTCGTATTTACTCGTTTTCTTAGTAATAAGAGATGTTACCGAGGCAATTCTTTCGGTTTTTGAAGATTTCTTTATCTGGGAAAGCTCATCTGAAACACGCTCCACCCGTTCGGATACATTTTGAACCAATTCTTTTGTTTTCTCCCCCTTTTCTTCTTTTGAAGTACCTTGAGTTGCTACGCGGTCTAATTCTAAAATCCGTTGGTCAGCAAACTCAAGCTCAAGCGAAGGCCTGTCTTGAGGCTGCGCAACTGCTACTCGAACATTCTCTTTCGTTTTTTTCACTGCATAGAGGGGGTCTCCCGGAAGGCTGTTCTGCGAAAAAACGCTTGCCGCAGCAGTTCCTACTATCAACAAACTAAGTGCCACAAAACTTCCAACTCTCCGTGAAAAAAATGCGCGGACAAAGAGGCGCTCGCTTGCTACCAACCCATCTTGGAGAGAGGCAAACGTGCGCTCTAAAAAGACATGTTTTGATATTATCACCGGTTTTTCCTGTGCCGTTATCTGAGAAAGCAAAGTAGAACGCGCAAGATCTGCCCAACTCTCGCGGGGTTCAATTTTCTTTAGCAATTCTATTTTGTGAATAATATCCTTCTTTTTCATACTTCCTTCTAAGTTATTATTTTCCGCCAAAGGCGGATCCGGCAGGGCCGGAAAAGAAAAAAACCCGTTATTCCACTTCTAAAGACTTAGTTCCCTTTTAGGAAAAGTCTTTTTTTGCATAGGGATTTGGGTTTTTGTTTTGCGTTTCAATTTGATTTTTTGCCTGTTGCTTTTTGTTTCTTTGTATTTTTTCCTCTTATTTTTTTTGAATTTTTTTGTTTTTTTCAAGAATTTCTCTAAGTGTTTTTAAACCTCTATGTAAGATGACTCGTACGGCTCCGGGTGATTTTTGCACCACCTCAGAAATTTCAAGAAGCGAAAGTCCATTCAAGTAGTGGAGGACGATAATTTCTCGAAATATATCCTTGAGGCGACGAAGTGCATCCTCAACCTCTTCCATATCGCTTTTGAGCATCATCTTCTCTTCCAAGGTAAGGTCGCTTCGATTTGCGATAACAATTTCGTCTTCGTTTTTGTCGTCAAGTGATTCAGGCGGCGTTCCTCGTTTCCGATAGAAATCTATGACGAGGTTTCTGGCTATTGTATAAAAAAGCGCTTGCAAACTTGAAATGTGTTTGCCCTCTCGTATATAATGCCAGCCCTTAAGAAACGTGTCGGCGGTAATATCTTCGGCATCTTGCCGGGTTGGGACTTTAAGGTAGATAAATCGAAAGATCTTTCCATGGTACAAATCCCATATTTTACCGTAACTCTCGGCATCGCCTTTCCGTATGTTGTAAAGTAGCACGTGATGAGTATGCATTGTATAAGACGAATGATTAATCAAAACGTTACAAAAGAGAGCACTATACCCCTTTTTAAACAAAAAACCTTTGGTTCAAAGGTTTGATAACTATAGCATTATAATTTCCCAAAGTCCAGCAAATTACGAAGTCGGGGGCAACACCCCTCCTTCGTGGACGGTTTGGTTTTTTTGACGTGAAACAGGTTGTTCTTCCCCATTTGGAATTCCAATAAAATCGGAAAGAATAGTCATGAGTATAGTTGCAACAGGAATTGCCAATAAAATACCGACAAGCCCTGCGATTTTACCACCGATAAGAAGCGCGATAATACTAATAAGCGGGTTCATCCCAACGGTAAGCTGCATAATTCGTGGCACTAAAAAATCATTTTCCATACGCTGCACAATAATGTAGAGTAAGAGCACCCATACTGCCAGCAACGGAGCTTGGCCAAATGCAATGAATAATGAAGGTATTGCTCCAATCGTCGGGCCGATGACAGGAAAAAATTCGGTAAGCCCTGCCACAAGTGCTAATGTAAGTGCATATTTTACTCCCAAAAGACTTAAGCCAATGTACGTAATTGCGAAAATAATAAAACATAACGTCATTTGACCACGAAGCCATAACCCAATTTTGTGCTGAACCTTAAACACCATCTCATCAATATATGAATGATACCTGCCGGGCGTCATAAGCCGTAATGTCTTTTTAATCATTTCCTCTTCAACAACCATATAAAAGGTCACGACAAAAACCAAAAAGAGCCCCAGAAATCCTCGTAACACATCAAAAATCTTTGAAAATACATGACCCGCAAGTTCAGGAATACTTGATTGCACAAAAGAAAGGCCCTTTTTAAGCTGATCTAGAATATTTAATTCCGGGCTATAACTATGTACAAAACGTAAAATTGCATCGGTGTAATCTGGAAATGCCGCAACTAATGCCGTATACTCAGTTGAAAGCGGCGGGATAAGCAGTACGATCACCAATAACAAGAGTGCGATAAGGGAAAGATAGATAAGTAAAATTCCCGCAACCCGCGGTATCTTTCTGCGCTCCATTGATGCAACCCAGGGGCTTAGTGCAGATGCAAACACCAATGAAACAAAAAGAAGTGCTATTACTTCCCAAATATAATAAAAAAACCACAACGCGCCCCCAATAATAAGGATCTTGATAAAGGTGAGTGTTGATACGGTTATCATTTCACTGCGTTCTCTTGCCATATTTACATGTTATAAAGTTGAAAGTTATAAAGTTTATAAAGTATATCCTTTAAACTTTATATTTATTTATTATACTACATTTCTTACTAAAAACGAATTATGCCGGTATTAGTGGTCAATAAAAAAGCTTTTCACGATTATACGATTCTTGAAAGTCTTGAGGCGGGTATTGTATTAACCGGCCAGGAGGTAAAATCAGTTCGGGCGGGCTCGGGTAACTTGAAAGGAAGTTTTGTAAAATTGTATGGGAGCGAACTTTTTCTTGTTAATATGCATATTTCTCCCTATCGGCATGCATCAAACATATCAACTTATGACCCTGAACAAGCTCGAAAATTACTGGTCCATAGTAAGCAAATAAAGCGATTATTGGGGGCAATGACTACCCAAGGCTTGACATTAGTGCCCTTGCGCGTCTATACTAAAGGAATTCTTATTAAGGTAGAAATCGCCCTGGCAAAAGGTAAAAAGGCTTTTGAGAAGCGAGCAATTCTTAAAAAGAGGGCGGTTGAAAAAGATATCAGACAGTACCTTAAAAAATACTAATAACGGGGATGCTGGGTATCGACGGGAAGACCAGTTTTAAAAAGAGTGCGTGTCGAGCGTGTTTGGTTAGCTCGAAAATCTCTCCAAACAATCATATAAATGCCACTTCAATGGCCCGCAAAGCAAGTGTATTAGTTTCAAACTTTGCACCTTCCTTTGCACCTGTAGCCGCCTAATAGGCAGCTTCCATCCGCTTCTTTGCCCCTTGAACAAAGAAGAGTTGGGTGTTATATTTTCAAGGTAACCACGAATAGCGTCTTTTTACTTTTCACGCCTTCGTGATCATTATGAAAGGTCCGGAAATGTTTAAGTGTCGATCCTTTAATCGTTTCTTGGTATTTCTGATCGACTACACATGTAGATCTTTTTTTGAAACCTTCCTCCACGCGGGTTCAACTCCCGCCATCTCCACCATAATCGCTCAATAAAAATTATTTTATAGTGCCTAGAGCCTAAAAACCTAGAGCCTAAATTAACCAATGAGAAAAAATTATCGACGTGTTGCGGCAGCGCATGCACTTCAACAAAAAAAGCTTTATCGTATTAATAAGGAAATTACCGCTACCGAGGTACGTGTTATTGATGAATACGATGCCCATCTTGATGTCATGCCCATTGCCGAAGCACTTGAATTAGCAGCGAAAGCAGAACTTGATCTCATTGAAATACAACCCCAAGCACAACCCCCCGTATGCAGGATTACTGATTATGGCAGGCTCAAATATGCATTTGATAAAGACGTCCGCAAACAACGGGCAAGGCAAAAAAAGGTAGAAGTTAAAGGAATACGCCTTTCCTTGCGCATTGGAGAACATGATATTGATGTACGAATCCTCCAAACAAAAAAATTCCTTGAACAACAAGATAAGGTAAAAATTGAACTTGGTCTGCGGGGAAGAGAACGAAAACATACTGATCTTGCAAAAGCTATTATCCAAGATTTTCTTACAAAACTTCATGAAGTGCACGGGCTTACGATCGTACAAGATAGCCCAATCGCAATTCAAGGAGGCCGCCTTTCAGTTATCATCGGTCTAAAAAAGTAGGAAGCATCAAGTTTATCAATTTAAAAGTTTAGATAATTTACTTTATAAACTTTATAACTTTCAACTTTATAACTTAATTTAGATATGCAAAAGACAAAAAAATCAATAGCAAAACGATTTAAGGTCACTGGAAATAAAAAGGTACTGAAACGCGCATGCGGGCAGGATCATTTTAATGCCAGAAGTTCAGGAAAATTGACACGAAAAAAACGAAGAGACCGTACCCTTTCAAAAGCATTTACTAAAACTGTATTGGCTGCAACGGGCCAACTTTAAAACAATATGCCAAGAGTGAAACGAGCGATGCTCCATCTCAAAAAACGAAAAAAACTCATGAAGGCCGTAAAGGGCTATAAATGGGGTCGCAAAAATAAGATTAAACTTGCACGGCCCGCCATGCTTAAAGCAGGCGTCTATGCCTATCGGGACCGAAGAAATAAAAAACGGGACCGAAGAAGTTTATGGCTTATTCAAATTAATGCTGCCTGCAGAGAAATCGGTACGACCTATAGTAAACTTACCGCCGCTCTCAAAAAAGGTGGGATTGAGCTTGACCGCAAAATCCTTTCCGAGCTTGCGCGCACGCAATCAGCTGTATTTTCATCTCTTGTTAAAAAAGTTTCATAATACTCTCAAAAATAGTTAAATAAAAGCGTCCCTGGTACTCGGGGGCGCTTTTAAACTGAATTATAACTTTATACTCCCATGAACGTAAGTGAATTAGCCAGACGCCTGAAAGTAACCACAAATCAACTCACCGAGGCATTACCGTCCTTAGGTATTGATATTGGCCGGCGAGCAATTAAAATTGATGATGTTCTCGCACAACGCGTCCTTAAACAATGGTCTTCACTCGCTCCGGGACTCCTTAAAAAAAACAAGAAAGAGGAAATAGTGCCAACAGAAATTTCGGGCGAACCCAAAGAAAAACCAACTCTTGAACTTCCGACAATTATTACCGTTCGAGACTTGGCGATTTTACTCAATGTCCAAGTTTCAAAACTTATTAAAATTCTCATGGATAATGGGATTTTAGCTGCGCTTAATGAAAAAATTGACTATGAAACGGCTGCTATTATTGCGGGGGACCTAAATTTTAACGTTCGACAAAAAGAGGAAACTGAATTCAATGCCCAAGATATTCTTTTTCAAAAAGATCCGGTCAAAGAAGTACTCGATGGTGAAAAACCTGAGAGTTTGCATGCGCGCCCTCCGGTGGTAGTAGTCATGGGACATGTTGATCATGGAAAAACGAAACTCCTTGATGCTATTCGCAAAACCAATGTGGTTGCGCAAGAAGCGGGCGGCATTACTCAACATATCGGCGCCTATCAAATTGAACATCCAAGTAAAATTACTTTTTTAGATACGCCCGGCCATGAAGCGTTTACTACTATGCGTTCCCGAGGGGCTCGTATTGCTGATATTGCCATTCTGGTGGTAGCTGCTGATGAGGGAATAAAACCCCAAACCATTGAAGCGCTTAAAATTATCAAAGCTGCGAAACTCCCCTTTTGTGTTGCCGTTAATAAAATTGATAAGCCGGATGCGAATCTCGACCGAATAAAACGCGAACTTTCCGACCAGGGTTATGTGCCTGAAGACTGGGGAGGAACGACTATTTGCATGCCGGTGTCTGCAAAAGAAGGAACTGGTATTAAAGAATTATTAGATATCATCCTCTTGCTTTGCGACATGCATAAAGACCTTTTAGTTGCCAATAGCAGTGGCAAAACGCTTTGCACCGTTATTGAGTCGCATATCGACAAGCAAGAAGGCATTGTGGCAACTATTCTTGTGCATACCGGAACATTAAAACTTAATAGCTATCTTATTATTGATTCCGTACTCTATGGCAAAGTGCGCGCCATGAAAGACTATACAGGCAAAGCGCTCACGAGCGCCCCTCCCAGTACGCCTGTTCGTATCATTGGATTTAAAACCCCTCCCGTCATTGGTGATTTTGTAATAGGAATGACGGTACTTGACTCAACTATTTCAAAAGAAACGAAACGGACAAAAACCGCTCGGGCGACTCATTTTGTCGTTTCTCAAACAACACCAAGCGACGAATCACAACAAGAAAAATCACTTCACCTTATGTTACGTACCGATGCGCTTGGCTCACTTGAAGCACTCGTAAGTTCACTTATGAAACTTGAACATCCTGAAGTTTCTCTTAAAATAATTAGTAAGAGTCTGGGAACAATCACTACTACCGATGTATTGACGGCTGAGGCAACAAAAAGCTTTATTGCCGGGTTTCATGTAACCGCTTCAACTGATGCGCGCGATTTGGCAGTTGAAAAAAATGTTGAAATAAAAATTTATAAAATTATTTACGAACTTCTTGATGATGTAAAAAAACGAATTGAAAATCTTTTAAGTCCTGGCATTAATCGCGTAATTACGGGAAGCGCTGAAGTTATTGAGGTTTTTCGCCAAGATAAAACGTCAGTTATTATAGGGTGTCGAGGACTTGAGGGCACTCTTCCTAAAGGGTCAAAAGCGTTTATCGTACGAAAGGGCGAAACAATCGCAGAAGGAACGATTACCAATCTGAAAGCAGGGAAACAAGATATTTCTGAAAGCAGAGCAGGGCAGGAATTTGGCATGGAATTTGAATCAAAAATAAAACCTCAAAAGAAAGATAGTATTCAATCGTTCCGTGAAGAAAAAATTCAACGAACCCTGGAAGAACAGCAATAATGGTATGAATGTACGCATTGAAAAAGTAAACGAGCTCATCAAAACGGAATTAGGAATGATTTTCGTGAAGCACCTTGAGTTTCCAAAGGGAAATTTAGTTACCGTTACTCGCATAAAAACGGAACCGGATATGAAAAACGCACTAGTTTTTTTAAGTGTTTTTCCTTTTGAACGTTCGGGGGAAATTCTCACACTCATCAAGCGGCGCATGCCCTATATCCAATCACTTTTAAATCATACGCTGAGCATGAAATTCGTTCCCCATCTCCAATATAGAATTGATACGGAAAATGATGAAGTTGATTCAATGCAGCGGCTTATGGACGAAGTTGCCAAAACAATTGATAATGAATAACAAGGTTTTTAATTTTACATTTTAAATTTGCGTTATGAAAAACTATCATCTTATTCCAACGGTCATTGAAAAAACAAGCATGGGCGAACGCGCGTATGATATTTACTCCCGCCTTCTCAAGGAGCGGGTTATTTTTCTTGGCGATATGATTGACGATAATATCGCAAATACTGTTATTGCTCAACTTATCTTTCTTGAATATGAAAGTAAGGATAAGGATATTAAAATCTATATTAATTCTCCCGGCGGCTCAGTATCGGCAGGGTTAGCCATTTATGACACCATGCAATACATAAAACCCGACGTGCAAACAATTTGTGTTGGGATGGCAGCCTCAATGGGCGCCGTATTATTAGCAGCTGGTGCAAAAGGAAAACGGTTTTGCTTGCCGAATTCAGAGGTCATGATCCATCAAGTAATGGGTGGTGCCGAAGGACAAGCGATTGATATTAAAATACGAGCAGAACATATCCTTAAAATCAAGGAGCGCCTCAACGAGATACTTTCAAAACATACAAAACAGACATTAGATAAAATTGAAAAAGATACCGATCGGGATTATTTTATGAATTCAAAAGAAGCGCTTGCATACGGAATTATCGATAAGATAATTAGTTAGCAAGTTGGCAAGTTAATCAGTAAAAAGACCCTCTGGGTCTTTTTTGGTATAACCAAAAGGAAAGGATCTAAAACCCTTGTCAAGCACACGAAGTCATGTTATGATCTAGCGTATCTATTAAATATTAAGTGAAAAACGAATAGCGCGGATTCACGTTTTGAGAAAACCACCATTCTTTCAAGCATTATTTCTTATGATTACAAGATTTTCTTCTCATTTTACGTTATTAAATCCCATTCTTCTATAAAGAAAGGGTTTTTCGCGTTTTTCGTTCTTTTATTATAAAGGAGCCGTATGGTCATTATAAGTACTATTTTAAGCGTTCTTACGCTTCTTTTAGGTGTTGTTTTAGGATATTTAATTCGAAAACAACTTGCAGTAGGTCAAATAAATTCAGCGGAAAGTAAGGCAGAAAAAATTATTGCTGAAGCAAAAACAAAAGAAAGTGAACTGTTACTCCAAGGAAGAGAAAAAACGCTCAAACTCATTGAAGATACCAAGCGAGAAAGCGATGTTCGCCGCAAAGAATTAGAGTCTCACCAACAACGACTCGAAAAACGAGAAGCGCTCTTTGATCAAAAGCTCATTGATCTTCAAGAAAAACAGCAAAAAATCCAAGAAAAAGGCACCCAGATCGAAGCAATTAAAGAAGAGATAAAAGGCATCAAACAACAGCAGCTTGACCGACTTGAGCGCGTAGCTGCTCTCACGCAAGAAGCTGCGCGAAATATCTTACTTGAACGCGTTGAACGTGAAACACAAGAAGATATTCTCGCACGCATCAAAAAAATTGAACAACAAGGTATTGAAGATGTACAGGCAAAAGCGCGCAGTATTATTGCCGACGCTATGCAGCGCTGCGCAATGTCTGTAATTTCAGAAACTACAACAACCATTGTCCCGCTTCCTTCAGATGAGATGAAAGGAAGAATTATCGGAAAAGAAGGACGAAACATCAGGACGATTGAAAGCCTTACCGGCGTTGAAATTCTTATTGATGATACTCCTCAATCAATTACCGTTTCCTCATTTAGTTTAATTCGCCGCCAAATTGCAAA
>ORJL010416897.1_pt1 | contig 20790 bp, 21 predicted proteins | sample 1779941 | NCBI WGS metagenome assembly ORJL01 (sample SAMEA104232317, study PRJEB22302) | groundwater metagenome | biome: forest; feature: aquifer; material: groundwater | place: USA | collected 2011-08-07 | depth 5.8 m
TCAAATTCATTATGAAACTTACCCTTCAACTGTTATTCCTTCTTCTTTTTACCTCAATCTCCTTCTCACAAGAGATTGACATCACCGTCAATCGACTTAAATCGGATAAGGCGATTATTTCATCATTAAGCGGTGAAAAAATAATTCAAGTTGATTCCGTAAAATCAGTTGAACCGGGGATTTTTCACTTCACAATGGATGCAAATAAGTATCGTCGGGGATTTTACCGCATGACACTTGATAAGAATAAATGGATTGATTTCATTTATGACCACGAAGCGATAACACTGGAAACTGACGAATCAAACATTTTTGATAGCATGAAGGTGGTTACCTCCGAAAGCAATAGGTTATATTATCAATTTGTAAAATTAAACAGACAGTATAAAACGAAATCGGAATTGCTCCAATTCGTTGCAGTACGTTACCCGAAAGATGATGAGTATTACAAAATCACCTTAACTACATTATCATCCCTTCAACGAGAATATACGAATTACATCAACACAACATCTCAAACAAAACCTACATCATTTGTTGCCCGTTACATACGTTCTGTACAGTTACCGTTGATGAATGCACAGCTTTCAAACGAAAAACAACTTGAATTCCTTAAATCCCACGCACTCGATCATGTAGATTTTAATGACCCCGGATTAATGTTCTCTGATGCATTTGCCAATAAAGCAATCGAGTATTTAATGTATTATCGCAATCCGCAACTGCCCAAAGAATTACTTGAAAAAGAATTCATCATAGCAGTGGATACAATCCTCAACAAGGCAAGAATTAACCCGGAAGTCTATCAACACCTTGTAGAATACCTCATAGACGGATTCAAAAAATTCGGCTTCGATAGACCTATCGATTACATCGTCGAAAACTATGTTATCAAAGATGATATATGTCTTGATACAAAATTAGAAGGTGTCATAAAAAAACGGATCGATCAGGCAAAGAATTTCAAACCCGGCATGGTTGTCCCTGATATCCTCCTCCCTGATGCAACAGGTAATATTATATCGTTAAATAATATTACCGCTCCTAACATTCTGATAGTTTTCTACTCAAGCGGATGCCCACATTGTCAGGAGATGTTGCCAAAAGTCAACGCACTTTACACGAGCCAATCAGAAAAGAAAACCGAAGTTGTTGCCGTCTCATTAGATACAGACAAAAAAGAATGGCTCGATTTTATTACAAAAAACTCCCTCAAATGGATAAACATTTCCGATCTTAAAGGCTGGGATAGCCCCGCTTCTATTGATTACAATATGTATGCAACGCCTTCAATGTTCTTAATTGATAAAGATAAAAAGGTAGTTGATAAACCAAAAAATATTGAAGAATTAAAAAAACATTTTTAAAGAAAAGATATACAACGGAAGGATAATAAGGGGCTGTCTCAAAAGTAAATATTTCGTCATCCTGAGCGGAGACTCACTATCAAAGGCTGATGCGCCTGTGGAGCAGAAGGATGAATTTGACTTGTGAACAAGTTGTTTTAGTCATTACACTTTAAACAAAACGACTTCTGAAACAATCCCGGCTCCACCCTGCGTCCATGCAGAGTGTTAAATCCTAATTGATTAAGATGATGAATTCGACATCATCTTATCCGTTCCCGCTTTTACGCGCTCCCTCAACCACAATAACAAACTCACCTTTAATCCCCTTCTTATCAAAATATTGAAAGAGTTCTAATGCGCTACCGCGATGCACTTTTTCATCAGGCATGGTGAGATTAAAAGCAACAACAACACGACGGTCATTTCCGTAGGCTTCTGCTATATCTCTCAGTAGCGGCACAAGGCGATAAGGCGTATCCATGAAAACTGTCGTCCGTTTTTCGTTCCTGAATTGACGGAGTTCAGAGATGCGCCGATTACTTTTCGGGGATAAAAATCCGGCAAATAAAAATGAGTCAATCGGGAAACCGCAAAGAGTTAATGCGGGGAGCAGGCATGATGCTCCCGGAATGGGGACAATCTTTATTTTTTGCTGTATAGCTTTTTGTACAAGAACTTGCCCGGGATCAGAAAACACAGGCGTACCTGCATCGGAAATTAACGCGACATCTTTCCCGGCTTTCAAATATTCGAGAATATGAAAACAGCCTGCCGCTTCGTTGTGCTCGTTCAACTGGTCAAGGATAGGCGCTTTTATACCATAGTGGGAAAGTAAACGCTGTCCCTCCTTCCGCTCCTCGCAAACAACAACCTCAATTGTCTTAAGGATGTTCAACGCACGAATGGTAATATCATCATAATTCCCGATGGGAGTTGAGACTAAGTATAACGTTCCTACTTGCTTGGTTTCTTCCATTTATTTTCCTGTATGTCCGAATCCGCCTGCTCCGCGAACAGTATCGGATAAAGATTCAACTTGTTCGAATTCAACTCGTGTGACGGGAGCAATAACCATTTGTGCTATCCTGTCACCCCGTTTGATGAGAAAATCATCCTTGCTAAGATTGATGAGGATAACTTTCACCTCTCCGCGATAATCGGAATCAATTGTACCGGGTGTATTGAGAACGGTGACACCATTCTTTGCCGCTAATCCGCTACGGGGTCGTATCTGCGCTTCGTGCCCTTCCGGAATTTCAATTTGAAATCCGCAGGGGATGATACCTCTCTCTCCTGCTTTGAGGGTGACTTCATTCTCTACTGTGGCGTGTAAATCCATTCCTGAGGAGCCTGTTGTGGCATACTTCGGAAGCGGAACATCATCGGTAGTTTGGTTTATGCGTGCGATTTTTATTTTTATGGGATTCATTGTGTGCAAATATAAAGAAAATAGTTCTCTTTTTCTATGAAATAATAAGCGTTTCTTCTTAACCATTTCTTAACACCCTGATTTTTCATTGAACAAGCATTTTTTGTATCTTGTGGTATAATTATGAATAGATTCCTCTACGTACTCATTCCTTTGCTCATTTTTGCCCTTTCCTGCTCTCAAAAGAAGGAAATAAATCCTCCTATCCCTGATGCTACGTTTATTGATTTTTATACAGACTACATGATCATTCAAGATGAGAATAAATTTTTTGAACTTGATTCTCTTTCTTCCCAAAAGCGATTTGATAGTCTCTATCAACATTACGGAGTGACAAAACAGCAGGTGGAAGCCACAAGAACAGAGTACAACAAAGACCTCGCGAAGTGGCAAACTACCTATGAGAAAATCATGGTAAGGATAGATTCGATAGAAGCGCTCAAGCAACCGAAATCCCCATTCAACTAAGAGAATGAAAGATAAATAATGAAAACAATTTTGATAGTTGATGATGAACAAGATATTGTTGAAGTAGTCCGTTATAATCTCCAAAAAGAAGGCTTCAATGTCTTAACGGCAAAGAATGGTATTCAAGCATTAGAACTTGCACACGCACAACCTGATTTAATTCTGTTAGATGTTATGATGCCGGAAATGGACGGCATCACAGTGTTGAAACAATTGAAACAAACTCGCTCGACAGATCGCATCCCTGTTATTTTTCTGACAGCCAAAGGCTCGGAAAGCGACGAAGTGCTTGGTCTTGAACTCGGCGCAGATGATTATATCATCAAACCCATTAGCGTACCGAAATTGGTAGCCCGTATTAAAAATACATTGCGCAAAGAAGAAGCAAAAGAAAAAACAAAAGGAAGCGATCAAATAAAAGTTGGCGTGATTGAAATCATTCAATCACAGCACATTGTACGGGTCAATAACGAAGAAGTATTTTTCCCGAAAAAAGAATTTGATGTGCTGCTCCACCTCGCTCTCCATGAAGACAAGGTCGTTAATCGCGATTCACTTCTTAGCAGTGTGTGGGGATCCGATGTGATTGTCGGAGACCGAACAATCGATGTTCACATACGAAAAATCCGTGAGAAACTCGGTACGTTTTCAGATTACATCGAAACAATTAAAGGTGTCGGGTACAAGATGCACGCAACTGAATGAGAATTCAGACCAAATTAACAATATTCCTCCTTACATTAAGTCTGGGAATACTCGCCGCGGCAGGAATATTTTCAAGTATCTCTGTTGAGAATTATCTTCGAACACAACTCACGCAAGAACTCACTATTCAAACAAATCAGTTTGAATATGTAATTAGAACCTATGCGAAAAACGACTCGGCTCATTACATCCATCTCCAACAACTTGCACGTTCCTCCAATCTCCGCCTAACACTTATCAATACCAATGGTGAAGTCCATTTTGAATCGGAACTTGACTCAGTTCGCTTACCGCAAATAGAAAATCATCTTCACCGCCCTGAAATTCAGGAAGCCTTACGAAGCGGCATAGGGACTAATATCCGTAAAAGTGCAACGATTAATATCGAAATGCTGTATCTTGCAAAAAAAGTGACCACTCCCTTTCCCGAACAATCAGGATTCTCGGATATAGGTTTTGTGCGAGTAAGTATGCCACTTACACAGGTCACAGAAATCATTGATGGAATTCAGGAAAAAATTATATTCGTCAGTATTATTCTTCTTGTCTTCATCACAGCAATAACGCTTGTTGTCGCGAAAACGTTTGCAAAACCAATTTCTGAAATTGCTTCAGTTGCAGAACAAATTCGCGGAGGAAATTTTGAAAAACGTATCCCCGTTCGTTCTGCCGATGAAATCGGAAAACTAGCGGAAAACTTAAACAGTATGGTTGATAAACTGAATGAAGATATCACCATGTTAAAAAAACTTGAACGCATTAGAAGCGAGTTTCTTGGCAATGTCTCTCATGAACTGCGTACTCCTATTTTCGCTGTTGAAGGGTTATTGGAAACACTCTTAAATGGCGCAATTGATGATCCGACAGTGAGTAAAGATTTTGTTGAACGAGCATTAAGAAATGCAAAACGTTTAAATGCTCTTTTGGGCGACCTTATTGAAATCTCCCACATTCAATCCGGGGAAATGAAAATGCATTATTCAATGTTTCCTGTCAACGAATTTCTCATTCAAATTATTGCTGATTTAGAATCTCTTGCTGAACAAAAAAATATTACAATTACTCTCAACACTCCCACCCCCTCCATCATGGCGTATGGAGATAAGGAGCGATTGAAGCATGTGATGACAAATCTTATCGACAATGCAATAAAATATACACAACGAGGAGGAAAAGTTGTTGTAGGCGCATCATCCTTGAACGGTGAAGTAAAAATATCGGTGAAGGATTCAGGCATTGGTATAGCAACAGATCACCATTCAAGAATTTTTGAACGTTTCTATCGAGTCGATAAAGAACGCTCACGTGAATCCGGCGGAACCGGCTTAGGACTTGCAATCGTTAAACATATTATTGAAGCGCATGAAAGCAAAATGGAAATTCAATCTCAGGTAGGTCGTGGAAGCGAATTCAGTTTTAAACTTAAAACATCTCCATCCTAACTATCATCGAACAACAGAAATGAGGATTCCATCTTATTGAATTCAAGATTGAATGTTGTACTCCCCAAGCATTTCTAAATAATTCTTATTAACTCATTCGAAACCATGCATCCCTTAATAAAGTTATTTTTGTAACTTTACCAATTTTAAGCTAATTTGGTAGTAAATATTTTCTACAATGAAACACATGCCTTTGCAATTCAGGGCATATTGATGAAATTTCACACATTTAACCCCCTACGAAAATGGAAAAATTAAAAAAACGATCATGGGCAGAGCCCTTTAAAATCAAAACCGTTGAACTCCTTAAAATGACCTCTCCCGAAGAGCGCAAACGCGCTCTTGAGGAAGCCGGATACAACACGTTCTTATTAAAATCCGAAGATGTGTATATAGATTTGCTCACCGATAGCGGCACAAATGCCATGAGTGATGTGCAATGGGCAGGAATGATGGTTGGCGATGAAGCCTATGCAGGCAGTAAGAATTATTATCATCTTGAAGAAAAAGTAAAGCAGTACTACGGATATAACTATTTGGTTCCCACACATCAAGGACGCGGCGCTGAGAACATCCTTTCAAAAATTATGATTAAGCCGGGCGATTTTGTTCCGGGCAATATGTATTTCACAACAACACGTTTACATCAGGAACTTGCCGGCGGAACATTCGTTGATGTCATCATTGATGAAGCGCACGATCCCACCAATCTCCATCCATTCAAAGGCAATGTTGATTTACAAAAACTTGAAACCCTTATCAAGAAGGTCGGGGCAAGCAAGATACCCTATGTTTGCATCGCGGCAACAGTCAATATGGCAGGCGGTCAGCCCATCTCAATGGAAAACTTAAAACAGGTTCGTGAACTCACCCAAAAACACGGCATCAAAATATTCTTAGACGCTACCCGTGCGATGGAAAATGCATATTTCATAAAAGTTCGCGAAGCCGCATACAACAATAAATCGATGGCTGAAATTTTACTCGAACTATGCAGTTATACTGACGGTTGTACGATGAGCGCTAAGAAAGACCTCCTTGTGAACATAGGCGGTTTTTTAGCTTTAAACGACTTCGAGAAATTTGAAGAGGCGCGCAATATGGTTGTAGTCTATGAGGGCTTGCATACCTATGGCGGTCTTGCCGGACGAGATATGGAAGCAATGGCGCTGGGTATTGTTGAAGCAATTCAAGAAGACCACATGAAGGCTCGTATCGGACAGGTGGAGTATGTCGGTGAGAAATTGAACAGTATCGGTGTTCCCATTGTGTTGCCTGTCGGCGGACATGCAATCTTTCTTGATGCAAAGAAATTCTTGCCGCAATTAAAACAAACAGATTTCCCTGCACAAACACTCGCGGCAGAGTTGTATCTTGAATCCGGTATTCGTTCTATGGAGCGTGGTATAGTCTCTGCGGGACGTAACAAGGAAACGGGTGATCATTACTACCCAAAACTTGAGTTAGTCCGTCTTACCTTCCCCCGTCGTGTTTATACTCAGGCACATTGCGATGTAACTGCCGAGGCAGTCGAAGCAGTGTTTGATCGTCGTGATAAGATTAAGGGCTTGGAAATGGTCTATGAACCAAAGTACCTTCGCTTTTTTCAGGCACGGTTTAAACGGCAGGCGTAGCATAAGATATGGGATGTGCGTTATGAGAGATGCGCATGTTGAGAGCGATGGGATTAAGTTTCCATCGCTCTTTTTATTTGTTCTTGGTTCTTGGTTCTTGGTTCTTTGAAACAATTATATCAAATTCACGTACCATTTACCTATAACTGTATTTTATCAATTTTTCCTAACTTTCCGACATGAGCACAGCAAAAGTAAAACGAAAAACCTATTCATTTGAAGGAACACTAATTGGAACAATCATCGGTACTGTTGTAGCAAGTACAATGGCTTCTGAAGGGATTTTTATTTGTATTTTTACCGCTATTGTCATTAGCAGTGTCATCGCAATTATTGGAGGGTCGATATCAAAAGAGTAAAGGGAATTGCCTTCTTTATTGTGCCAGAAACAATAAAACAGTCTTCTTCAAACCCTCTTTCTCATGTCCTAGCACTGGGAGGGAGTCACGCAGAGCGTGATGGCGTAAAATGCGATCACTTCACTCCCGACCATAAACCACGATAATCCAAAAACCCCTCCCCCCTCTTTTGCGTCCTTTTCCTCTCTTCTTCGTCTATACATAAAAGAAGCAAATTATTCACTAAATTATCACACGAAGTAATATTATTTATATAGGATGAACAATGGACATTTTACAATCAGAAGAAATTAAAAATGCAGTACGCGAACGTTACAGAACAATTGCAGTCGGCGAACTAACCACAACTTGCTGTGACCCAACACCCAAACAATCAAAAAAATCACCCTGCTGTTCTACAAAGGAACCGGATGAACAATTGCTTAAGTATAATAATTCGTTAGGCTACACGAAGGAAGAACTGGCAGGAGTTCCTGAAGAATCAAATATGGCATTGGGATGCGGTAACCCGATTGCTATTGCTCAGTTAAACGAAGGTGAAACCGTATTGGATTTAGGAAGTGGCGGCGGATTCGATTGTTTTCTTTCCGCCCAACGTGTTGGAACAAAAGGTAAAGTCATCGGCATAGATATGACTCCTGAAATGATTACCAAAGCCCGTCAGAATGTAGTTAAAGGAAACTTTTCTAATGTCGAGTTCAGGCTTGGCGAGATTGAAAATATACCCGCTGGAGATTCCACGGTTGATGCCATCATTTCAAATTGTGTTATCAATCTTTCAACCGATAAACTTCAGGTATTCAAGGAAGCATACCGTGTCTTGAAACCCGGCGGAAGATTGGCGATTTCTGATGTTGTGCTGACTGCAACACTTCCTCCCGAAATTCTTGGTGACATGTCGTTATACTGTTCATGCACCTCAGGAGCAGTTACCATTGAAGAATATCAGGCCACATTAGCACAAGCAGGATTTAAGAACATCTCAATCACACCGAAAGAAGATAGCCGTGAATTTATCCGTGAGTGGCGCGAGGGCTTAAAACTTGAGGATTACATCATGTCGGCGATAATAGAAGCAAAGAAATTTTAGATTTTAGAATGTAGATTATTGTTTAGAAATTCGAAATTATTATTTCGTTTTTCCTCCGGTTATTCTTCCCAAACTTTTCGAAATGGATGCGCTTCCGTATTAAAGATATATTTATTAAAACGAAGCGCATCATTCGGGGCGAAAAGCAAATACAGATACTTTAATGTTTCAGCAAAAAAGAAACTGTGCATCCTGTTTCCTTGTACTTTGGTAATAACATCATCCAACGATGTGTAACCTGCATCAACCTTGCAATAATTTTCAAAGCTATGATAGAATGTCTCACCCATTTTACGATATGTTGAATCACCTGTATATTGGAATAAATAATAGGCAGATTCAATAATTTCCGGACGAAGAATATACCGTTTATCGGTTACCTTCATTGTGGTATAGTTTAATGCTTCGGGTTCTATGTCGTGTAATTGCCACATTTTAAAGTTCGATTCCTGAAGTTGTTTTGCACGCTCAAGATCACCTGCCATAGCAAATACAGCCGGCATAAACGCTTCAAGTGAGCCATATTCTGTTCCTGTGCGTTTGCCGGAATTCATCCCCACTTGCCCGTACCATAAACCACCTTGCGATGTATCAGCGACATATTGATTTACCGCGTTAATATGCTCATCATACATTGCCTTACATTCCTTATCACCGAATAACACCCATGCTTTAAGCAAATATTCATAATAAGAATCAATACAGCCGCCGATATGACTTGATGTATCAGTCCACTCCCCTGTTTCAACATTAATCCATGTACCGACAAGTCCGATTGATGAACGATGATTATATAATGAAACAAGAGCATTCTTCGCTTTTGTGTAATACATTGTATCACCGGTTACTTTACTGAGCATCCCGAATTCGAGTAAAGCAGTCCCAATCTCAGCCGGGTTATTGATTGAATCGCGAATCGCTCCCGTTTGCAGATTTACATAACGATACGGCATCCCTGTTTTAGAGTTAAAAACAGGAAGTAATCTGTTTCCTAAATCCTTTGCTAATTCTAAAAACTGATGGTCGTCTTCAAGAAAAAATGCTGATATCAACCCGCCAAGCACACGGATCGTTATCTCAAAACTTTGGACTTCAATATTTTTATTAAAATTCAAGCTATCGAAAATCAGTTTCTTCGTCTCAGCCGCCTCATCCTTTAATCCCATAATAAGCATGCAATCGTATGCATCTACGGGAGTTAATAACATGGTTTCACCATACCAATCGTGTGCTTCTTTGGAAAGTGGTTTTAAGTCATCATGTCCCCATGCATATTCTTTGTACCCTTTCCACGCATGAAGGAATTGCGCTTTTATACTATCCGCCGTTACAGGTTGCTGTTGGCTATACGAAATAGAAGTACTAACGAAAAGAATAATAATGGATAGAAGCAACCATCGGATAAGAGTCTTCATTGTGTTAACCATATTGTTGAATTGTAATTAAATACTTGATTTGTGTCCCGTAAAAAAAGAACTCCGTGTTCTTTATCGATTAAGAGTGTATCATTTACAGTGATTTCACTTCTTCAAGCTAAAGAACACGGAGTTCCAATTACATTATTCTCTTGGCTATTATGCCACTATTAGAATAAAAACGTGCCGATAAATAATCCTGTATTAAGCATAAAGCCTTCACCTTTCACATCACCGGGTACACCGGTCACATCATAATTATCATCCATCTGCCAACTGCTTCCTGCCATGCCAAGGTAGCTTACTCCAACACGGACGCCGATCCAGCGAGTAATAGCATATTCCACATTAATCTGCGGTTGGTAAATGAAAAATGTCCCCGTAAGTTTTCGGCTATACTGATCTGTGGTAGCGTTTGGATCGCCAAACTCATTCCATAAGTCGTTCCAAACTTTCGTACCATTGATATTTCTTGTCATTTTGATATCAACACCGCCGCCACCGAGCATAACACCGGCAGTCACATCAAAACGAGGCTTGATTGGGAATACATACTCAACAGTAACACCACCATATCCGATATGATAATCGACATCGCGACGTGTGTTTGTTGTAGGATCTAACGCTTTTGAAGTTCTCGTTCCTGCCATGCCAATTCCACCAACCCTAAGGTTTTCGACAAGCATGATGTACGCGTATCCTGTACCGCCATAAAGCGCTAATGGTCCGTCACTAAGTTTTGCCGCATTAGCATTGCTGAGGTATTGATTGATAGGAGCAAAATCAAAGAATAAAAAGCCCGGGGTAAATCCCCCTGCTCCGCCAATTTTACCGCCGCGATTACGTTTTGGTGGCAAGGGTTCATCTTCTTCCTGCTGTACCTGAGCAAGAACATAAATATTAGCAAGTAACAATAGCGATACGAGAATCAGAAAATAGCGTTTCATGTATAATCCTTATTGAAAAATATTGTCTATCTGAAAAAATAGGAAAAATAGCCGTGAGTTACAACAATTCAGAACCAACATTGAATTTATGATAAGCAATTGAACAATTAATAACGGGGTGTTTTCGGATCCACAGTCGCAGTCCAAGCATCAATCCCCCCTGTAAGATTTCTTACATTCTTAAAACCGTTACTCCTCAACATGTTGGCGGCATAATCACTCCGCATCCCATGGTGACACATAACAACAATTTCTTTATCCTTAGGGACTTCCTGTAACCGGCTCGGCAATGTACCCAGCGGGATCAGCGTGCCGCCGATATTACTGTAATCGTACTCATGCTGTTCACGGACATCCAATAAGAAGAAATCTTTTTTCGAGTCAAACATCGACTTTAACTGCTTTGGCGTAACATCATATACATCATCAACTTGCATTGGTTTAACTCCACAAAATTCTTGGTAATCTATTAATTCGTGTATCGTTCTGTTCTTTCCGCAAATGGGACAATCGGGGTTCTTTTTTATTCTAAAAGATTGGAAATCCATTTTCAACCCATCAAAAATAAGGAGATTGCCAACCAACGATTGACCTATCCCCACGATGAGTTTTATTACCTCAAGCGCTTGGATTGTACCTATGATACCGGGTAATGCGCCAACCACCCCGCCTTCAGCGCAATTAGGTACAAGATTGGGAGGCGGCGGGGCGGGGTACAAACAACGGTAGCAAGGCCCCTTTGAGGCATCAAAAATTGTTACCTGACCATCAAAACGGAAGATACTGGCATACACGTTTATTTTGCCTAATAATACACATGCATCGTTAATGAGATAACGGGTGGGGAAGTTATCTGTTCCATCAACAATAATATCGTACTCTTTGAGTATTTCAAACGTATTTTCGGATGTTAATTGTGTTTGATACGTTTTAAGTTCGACGTTTGGATTAATTTTAAGAACGTGCTCCCGTGCTGATTCGACCTTTGATGCTCCCACCCTTTCTGTCGAATGAAGAATTTGGCGTTGGAGATTGGTAAGATCAACCACATCAAAATCTATGATGCCGATAGTTCCTACTCCTGCAGCGGCAAGATACAAAGCAACCGGAGAACCGAGTCCCCCGGCACCAACAATCAATACCCGGGTGGACTTTAGCTTTAATTGCCCATCGGTACCGACTTCCGGCAACGCCAGGTGCCTGCTGTAACGTTGTTTTTCTTCTTGTGTTAATGATGAATTCATTGTATATACTTATCGACTTTGATATATTAAGAAAAATTTTCTGATTATGAAACGATATTTCCTCTTACTCTTTAGTTTATTCTCAACTATTCTTCCCGCCCAGGAAGAACGGGCATCACTGAATTCGGATTGGGAACTTTTTCCTCGTGAGAAAAATTTTAAACCGTTAATTGTTAATCTCTTGGAAGCCCGAATAGGATTATTGAAGTTTTCAGAGACTCAGGATATGCGGGTTGATGTAGGTAATTCACTTGATATTGCCGCATTCAGAGTAGATACGAATAATACACTTCAAGTAGGGATAGATTTCTTTGCCTTTGCTCGAACAACCGGAGCACAGGGGCTCCGCCTTCAAATTGATGCTATTGACGGTTTTTTTGGCGGACATGTGACTTACAGGAACGCAAGCTTCTTTGAGTCGGGACTCTTCGATGTACGTTTAAGAATACTTCATCACAGTGCGCATTTGGTGGATGGGCATTACGTCAATTCAACGCATTCGTGGATAGATAATCGTGAACCTTTCCCTTATACTCAAGATTTCGGAGAGCTTACACTTTCCCGTACGCTTGCTGAACATTCTTTGGAGTACCGTTATTATGGCGGGATTGCTTATGCAACTCTCATCCGACCGAACATTATTGATCGGTATTCATACTTCGCAGGAGGCGAGTTATCGTCTTCATCCATTCTTGGTAAGATTCTCGAAAAACCCACAAATATCTTCACTGCCTACCATCTTTCCATTACAGGTGAACCAACATTTCATGCAACGCATCAAGTTCAAGCCGGAATTAAATTTGGTGAATGGAATAGTGCAGGATTAACTCTCTATTTTTCGTACTATAACGGCACACACATGTTCGGTGAGTACGCAAACGAACGCCTTGAAACCTTTGGATTGGGTTTTTCGGTGGAGTTTCGATAGTAAACTTACTCAAACTGCCTTCAAAGTGTGTCAGAGTAGTAGTAATCACTCATTACTTCAATTCAAAAACGAAAGGATAAGTAGCCCAAACTGTATCCGGTCTCCCTTCCAAGTTCGCAGGGTTAAATTCCCATTGAAGGGCTGCCTCTATTGCCGGTTCATTTAAGATTTCAGCATCAGTCTTTTCCACTTCTGCCTTCCTTACCTTTCCTTCTTTATCGATAAGTAATTTTACCCAAACAGTTCCCTCAACTCGGACTCTCTCAGCTATCTCGGGATAAATTGCCGAGACTTGTTTAATTGGCACAGGTCCACTTTGAGTAGGCATGTACTTAGATGAACTACAACCTACTATGAATACCACAGCCACGATGTAACCAATCAAAAATATTTTTTTCATTTCTGTTCCTCTTTATAATTTTATTATTCTATACCAAGTTCTTTTGCAATTGAACGCATTGCATCAATAACGAATGTAATATGTTCATCAAGCGGAATACCAAGTTCGGCTGTACCTTGAGTAATATCCTCACGATTAACGTTACGGGCAAAGGCTTTATCTTTTAATTTTTTCTTGACTGAAGAAGCCTCAAGGTCACGAATTTTATTTGGACGCACCAATGAACAAGCCATAATAAAACCACATAACTCATCGCTTGCATAAAGTGTTTTCGCTAACAACGATTCCCGGGGAACGCCTGTTTCGGGGACATGTCCAAGGATTGCTGTCCGTATCTCATCACTATACCCCCTTTCTTTTAAGATTTCTGAGCCTTTTAAGGGGTGATCAGGGGCTGAGGGGTATGTTTCATAGTCAAAGTCGTGAAGTAAGCCTGTAATGCCCCATATCTCTTCATCTTGATTGAATTTCCTCGCATAGGCACGCATCGCGGCTTCTACAGAGTACATGTGTTTTAAGAGTGCGTCGTTTTTTGTGTATTCTTGCAATAATGCAAGTGCATCTGAGCGGTTCATAGGGTTTGGGTTTTGTGATTTAATCCTTAAGTTACCGTCGCATGAATGCAACGGCAATAATACATTAACTATCTTTATTGAATTTAATTCTAACTGAGACAACGATTATTTTCAATGAGGAAAGATTACTATTATTTTTTGACGAATGCAAACATGCTTAAAGTTTTGTCAATCGGCTGAGAGTTAATATATTCAACATTATGATTATTACCCTGCTTGCAATAGCCTGCATCTTGTTCGTCGTTTTCTTGATCGTATTCGGGAAAATGGCAATGTTTCAAAAGCCCGCCGATCCGAACGATGTATTTACCGAAAAATGTTCGGTGTGTCGCGATAAATTTCATAAATCGAAATTGATTGCCCGGCAGATTGGCGATTATAAGATGTTATATTTTTGCAAAAAATGTATTGATGAGTTAACCACGGCGGGTAAGGATTTTGTATAAATCTGTTAGGTTAAGAATGAAAAAGTATTAAATCAAACCACGCTGTCATTCCCGCAGGATTTTAGCGGGAATCTCTCTTCGTCATTAATAAGATTCCCGATAAGAGCCGTTCGGGAATGACAAACCGAAAGGGTTTATTAACTCTATCTCCTTAATCTGAAAGCATGGTATTTGGTGTAGGGTAATTCACCCCTAAAAAAAGTAGCTGTTACTTCTTTTCTTTTGAATTCATTTCAATAAATTCTTCCCACTTCATTGTCTCGTAGTAATCCTCGCCAAGGAATTTAATGATGTTGAGGAACCTCGCAGAATCAACAAAACCGCCAAGGTTTGTAATTAATTCTTGATCGGATTTGGTAAAGACAATAGTTGGGTACCCTTTTGCGCCTAACGCCCTCGAAATTTGCGCCTCGGTATATGTTTTCCCTCTAAAGGTAACTTTCTTATCTGATTCTGCATTGACCTTGATAAGCACATATTTTTCGTTCAAATATTTGGCAACATTTGAATTACCATAGACTTCCTTATCAAGTTTTTTACACCAACCACACCAATCGGTATAGATATCAAGCATGACTTTCTTCTTTGCCTTTTTAGCATGTTCAAACCCTGAATCGAATTCGCTCCATGTTGGTTCAATCTTTTCCTTGGGTTTATCGTCCCCTGTGAAAAGAGTAATAAATGCGGCTAATACTATGGCTGAAATATATGGCATATACGTTTTTTGAAAATATGTAAGAACTTGGTGATGGTGATGATAAAGAAACCATGAATTAATTTTTAAGATAACGCACACTAAGCCATTCTTTAGCGGTGAACCCTCGAAAGGCTGACAGGTTCCCACCAAAGGAGTTAGATTAAGTACAAGTAACTAATGACCATTAAATAAGTACCAAGTACATCTTACTTATTTCTTCTCAGCGGCTTTCTTTGCCGCGGCTTCAGCTTGTTCCTTGGCAGTCCATGGGGGAACGATGCTATTCATACGTGCATAGGCAATTATTTGACCGAGATGTTCATGCATGTGGGTTGCCGTTGTAAAGAATACACCGCGATAGGTTGTCTCATGATCGAATAATTCAGTTTTTTTATCCAGATCTTCATCTGCCACTCCAAGCATAGCTTTACGGATATGGTCAAACGAATTTTTCAGAACTTCAATAACTTTGGCTTTATCAGTTACAGTCTTTTCCATATTCGGCGTTAGTCCCTCAGGTCTCTTTACTCCAACAACCGATGGGAACATATAATTCCCTCCTGCAATGTGCATAAATACCTCACTAACCGAACGTACACCTTCTGCCGGACGCCAGACATATTTATCTTGCGGCATTGCCTCGGCTAAACTTACAAGTTTATCCTGAACATCATCAAGTTGAGCGATAAACTCTGCTTTAAATCCCTTGAGATTCCCATCCTGTGCCTTCACTGCTCCCACACACAACACGGTTACAAGTAACATCAATAGTACAAATCTGTTTTTCATAACAATTTTTCCTTTTGTGAATAATGAATGATTATAAGTTTACATTTAAAATTTGTGAAACCAAAATTGGCGTGAAAATGGTTATTTGTTAAATGTTAATAGTTCTTTGTATGCATCTTCCTAAAGACCGTTTGCTGAGGTTTTTCATATGACATATAAGAATCGTCTTTCATTCTCAATCAGCATTCATACATCAGCAATCAGCATTAAAAGATGGTTCTGTCAAAAACACCCTGTATTCTTTTCCAAACTTCTCAACAGCTATCCTTGCTAATTGTTCATCAGCAAAAGAACCATAGACAGAAGAACCGCTCCCGGACATCTGAGTAAACAAAGCGCCGAATTTCTGTAAATCTTCTTTCACTTTTGCAATGACGGGATACTCAGGGAAAATAATATCTTCAAAATCATTTTGTGTAATGGCAAGAGTTTTACTAGTATCAACCAAGTCCACTCCAAGAGTTTCATAATACGCACTTACCATTTTCGGTTCAGTAATATGAAACCGTTTATAAGCCCAAACTGTTGAGACATGAATATTCGGATAGACAACCACAATCCAGTACGGCACATCTAAATGGAAATAGGTTAACTTCTCCCCTCTCCCCGTAGCATAGGCAGAATCTCTTTTCAAAAAATACGGAACATCAGAACCCAATGCCATAGCCAAAGGAGCCAATTCCTCGGCACTTAAATACAAACTCCATAATTTGTTCAATCCCAGCAATGTCGATGCCGCATCAGAGCTACCCCCGCCTAAACCGGCGCCAATGGGTATTCGTTTTTCCAGCGTAATCTTCGCCCCTTGCTCTACCTGATATTTTTCCTTCAATAACAAACCCGCCTTGAGACAAAGGTTGCTCTCGTCTGAAGGAAGTGAGCTATCCGAGCTATGAAATACTAATTCCGAATGCGGTTCAAAGGTTAGCGTATCAAACACATTAACCCTGTGAAATACCGTTTCCAGTTCATGATATCCGTCGTTTCTCTTAAAGAGAACCCGTAATCCGATATTGATTTTAGCGTATGCTTTTCGTTGCATCATTTCTCTTAAAATAATGTAATAATATAAGGGATTAAAATGGAATTTACTCGAAAATTAAGTATATTTAGGCACAAACTCACTACTTTAGAATATTACATTCAGGAGAACATTCTATGGCTACAAATCAAAAATCATCAGTTCTTGCTGAGCAAGTATCATCTCAGGAAACCAGTTCTAAAAATTCACTGACAATTACCGATAACCGAACCGGCAAACAGTACGAAATCCCAGTTGAAAACGAAACCATTCGCGCAATGGACTTACGTCAAATTAAAGTCAAAGACGATGACTTTGGTTTAATGACATACGATCCTGCGTTCATGAATACAGCTTCGTGCAAAAGCAAGATTACGTACATCGATGGCGATAAAGGTATTCTGCGATACCGCGGTTATCCGATTGAACAATTAGCAGAAAAAAGTAATTACCTCGAAACAGCGTACCTCCTTATTCATGGTGAACTTCCCAACAAAGCCCAATTTGAAGATTGGACAGAAAACATCAGAATGCATACATTAGTCCATGAGAACATAAAGAAGTTCATGGATGGGTTCCATTACGATGCACACCCCATGGGAATGTTAGTCAGCACAGTCGGTTCACTTTCAACATTTTACACCGATGCGAAACACATTAAAGATCCTGTCAAACGAAAACTACAGATTTATCGTCTTGTCGGGAAGATGCCAACCTTAGCCGCATTCGCGTTCCGTCACAGTGTCGGAAGACCCTATGTATACCCCGATAACGAATTCAGTTATGCAGGCAACTTCCTCAACATGCTGTTCAAGATGACAGAAGTTCAGTACAAGGTCAATCCTATTCTTGAACACGCACTCGATGTCCTTTTTATTCTCCATGCAGATCACGAACAAAATTGCGGTGCAAACGCAATGCGCAGTGTCGGCAGTTCACAAGTCGATCCATACTCATCTGTTGCCGCCGCCGCCGCCGCATTATACGGTCCGCTTCATGGTGGAGCAAATGCCGAAGTATTATATATGCTTGATGAGATCGGTTCAAAAGATAAAGTCCCCGCTTTTATCAAATCGGTAAAAGAAGGTCAGGGTAAACTTATGGGCTTCGGTCACAGAATCTACAAGAATTACGACCCCCGCGCAAACATCATCAAACACCTTGCCGATGAAGTATTCGAAGTAACCGGACGCAATCCGAAGCTCGATATCGCCCTTGAACTCGAACGTATCGCATTGGAAGATGATTATTTCGTAAAGCGAAAACTCTATCCAAACGTCGATTTCTATTCAGGACTGATTTATCAGGCAATGGGCTTCCCCGTCGAAATGTTCCCCGTATTATTCGCAATCGGCAGAACATCAGGCTGGGTTGCACAGTGGCAAGAATTGCTTATGGATGCAGAACAGAAAATCGCCCGTCCGCGTCAGGTCTATCTTGGATACGATACCCGTGATTATGTTATGATGGGGAAACGAGCAGACTAAGTACCTCTATTCATTACAGAGTTAAAGTTATCTAACTTTGGTATTCTTTAAATCCTTCGTTACATTTGTTAATCGGTGAATTATTCACCATTCCACAAACAAAACCGTAACGAAGGATTTTTTTTAACTATGGAGACCGTACATCGTGAATGAACCGCTTATTGTAACATTATTTGTCCTATTCGTACTCCTCGTACTAACAATTGATCTTGGCATTTTCCAGAGAAAAGAACATTTTCCTTCTCTCAAAGAAGCTCTTGCGTGGAGTGTTGTTTGGATATCTCTTGCTATGCTGTTCAACCTTTTCGTCTATTACCGATTTGGTCATGAAATGGCGTTGCAATTCCTCACGGGGTACATCGTTGAGGAGGCGCTCTCGGTTGATAATCTTTTCGTCTTCATATTAATTTTTTCATACTTTGGTGTCGAGCAAAAGCACCAACACCGCGTGTTATTCTGGGGTATTATTACAGCGATGGTGTTGCGTGCATTCTTTATCGTGATTGGCGCGGCTCTCATCAATCAATTCCATTGGATATTATATATTTTCGGAGCCTTTCTTGTGTTCACAGCAATTAAACTTGCGATGGGTAACGATGAAGACGAAATTCATCCTGATAAAAATCCGATGGTCAAATTCTGTCGCAAAATTTTCCCTATGACACCAACATACGAAGGGAACAAATTTTTTGTCCGGAAGGATCATAAATTACACATGACTCCTCTCTTCCTTGTCCTCGTTGTTGTGGAAACAACCGACCTCGCCTTTGCAACCGATTCTATCCCGGCTATCTTTGCTATTACCCGCGATCCGTTCATCATTTTCACATCAAATGTCTTTGCAATTCTCGGTTTACGATCTATGTATTTTGTGTTGGCAAATTTCATGAAGAAATTCCGCTATCTCAAAATCGGCTTATCGTTTGTCCTCGGCTTTATCGGATTAAAAATGCTTGTGGAAAAATTTTACGACATGCCAATTATAGCTTCACTGTTTACAATTTGTTTTATTTTGGTAGCATCGGTTCTTGCTTCCCTCATTATCCCTGAAAAGAAGCGAAAATAGGCATGAAACGACATCCTGTACTCGTCTCGTTATCTCAGGAACACCACGAAGGATTGCTCCTTGCTGTCCGTTTACAGCAAGGAGAGAATGCCCTGTTACGTCTATGGTCTCATGATCCTTACTGGCAGGCAGAGTTTGTTGTTAAATTCTTTGAAGACCATTTAGTAGAACACTTTGATGCCGAAGAGCAATTTATTTTTCCTCTTATAAAAAGCCATATACCGGAACACCAATCAATCATAGACCGGTTGCAATCAGAACACGATGAGATGAGAGCATCCGTCGATATCTTCAGAAATCCCGACGAGAAAAAACTTGAATCGTACCTGAAAGAATTCGGAAAACTCCTTGAAGAGCATATCAGGTGTGAAGAGCGCGAACTCTTCCCGTTAATGGAACAACATTTTTCAGAAGCAATTTTCGAACAACTCAACCAACAATTACAAAACCATAATAAATAGTTATCATGGAAGCAGTCATCAACGGAAACACCTGTTCATTTCAATCGTACGGTGAACCATCAAAACAAACCGTAGTCTTTATCCATGGATTTCCATTCAGTAAGGAAATGTGGCTCCCTCAGGTAGAAGCCTTGAAAGAACAATACCATGTACTCACGTATGATGTTCGCGGGCATGGGAAAAGCGAAATCGGCGATGGTCAATATACAATTGAACTTTTTGTAGATGACCTGTTCGGCTTGTTAGATTATCTCAAGATTGAACAATGTATTCTTGTCGGACTCTCAATGGGTGGTTACATTGCTCTCCGTGCAGTAGAACGGGCACAAAAGCGATTCCGTGCTCTGGTCCTGTGTGATACACGAAGTGAAGCCGATGCAAATGAAAATAAAATTAAACGCGCACAGCAGATGCAGGTTATTAAAGGGAAAGGTATTTCCTCATTTGCTGAAGGATTTTTGAAAGCGGTGTTTTATGAAAAAACGTTTCAAACCAATCCTGCCGCAATAGAAACAATTAGAAATATTATTCATACAAATCTTCCGGCAGGAATTTGCGGAACGCTCATAGCCCTTGCCGCCCGAACAGATTCAACCCCCTCTCTCTCCCAAATTAAAATACCAACGCTCATTCTTGTGGGCGAGCAGGATGCCGTGACCCCAGCCTACGCCTCAATTACGATGAAAGAGCAAATAAAAGGGGCAGAAATACACAGAATCCCTGATGCAGGGCACATGAGCAACCTTGAAAATAGTGCAGAATTCAACAGACATCTTCTTTCATTTCTCACCAAGGTAATCGGGTAAAGTCTACATCCACACACAAATCTCAAGCATGA
>ORJL011644094.1_pt1 | contig 20781 bp, 15 predicted proteins | sample 1779941 | NCBI WGS metagenome assembly ORJL01 (sample SAMEA104232317, study PRJEB22302) | groundwater metagenome | biome: forest; feature: aquifer; material: groundwater | place: USA | collected 2011-08-07 | depth 5.8 m
GACCAGGCGACGTTCGCCGCCCTGGCCGCGAAGGCCAAGGACGGCTGCCCGATCTCGAGCGCCCTCACGGGAAGCGTGAACCTGTCCGTGGAGGCCACGCTCATCCATTAGAACCCGTTTCGGAATGGACCGCGGTCGGCCTGCCGCGAGGATCCCGCGAGGCACGGACGCAGGGAGGGCGTGATGCCTCAGGGCATCACTCCGACTGAGGACACCGCATCGCGCTGATTCGCCGCGCGCAGACGGTCGTGGCCGCCATTCTGAAACGGGTTCTCAGGGCAGGGCACCGGGCTGAGCGGGCGAAGAGGGCGTGATGCGCTCCCTCACCCGCTGGCTCGGCCTGGAGATCGCCACGTGGGTGATCACCGGTACCGTGCTCGTTCTCGTACTGACCCTTCTGGCCCCTCCGGTCACCGCCGTGGCCGTGGGGCTGGCCGTCACCGCGGTGCTGGCCCTTGGCAGTTGGTCGCGCCGTGGACGCGAGGGAGTGGCCCGGAGGCGAGGCCTCAATGCCGCTGACCACATGAGCGGTGAGGAGTTCGAGGACTGGCTTGCGATCCTGTTCCGGTCGGTCGGTTGGCGGGTGCGCCACACGGCGACCACCGGCGACTTCGGAGCCGATCTCATCATCACGCGCCATGGCGGCACGGTCGCCGTGCAGGCCAAGAGGCAGAGTCGCCCCGTGGGTGTGGCAGCCGTTCAGCAGGCCGCCGCCGCCCGGCTTCATTACGACGCCCATACCGCCATGGTGGTGACGAACACCACCTTCACCCCCGCGGCGCTTGAGCTGGCGAGCACCACCGGTGTGACGTTGTGGGATCGCGACGACATCGCCCGCGAACTCATTGGCGGGGGGCCGGCAACACGACGCCCGCGGACGGTTCCCGGCGCGCGCGTCTAGCGTCGATGGAGCAACGGTTAGGGACCAGACAAGGTTGACGTTCTCGCTTGTAAGGCTGTCCGGCGTCTGCGTTACTTCATCCAGTTGAAGGGCCGAGACCAGGAGACGAAATGACCTCGACGACGGAAGAGACCACGGTTCACCCCGGTGCCCTTGACCGCATGCGCGAGCGGGCGGTGTCGGACTACCTCGCGGTGTCGCGCAACACCAACCTCTACTCGAGCGTGGACGACTACCTGGTCGCAGAGAGCAAGGCCTGGGAGCGCTTGCGCAGCTCCATCGACCGTGCCCAGAGGGTGGCGGACTCAGACCTCGCCTAGCCCCGATTGAACCTCGCGCCACCGCCTCGACAGAGCCTCGGCGGTGGCGCGAGGAACGGCTTCTCCCACAACCCCCGGACCACCGGGGGTTGTGCTTTTGTCGAACTGACGTAAACTCATTGGCGTAATGACGTCATTCCGACGGCAATTCGCTGCCCCAGGCCGCGCCGCCCCCGTGGTGGTTGTGGGTTCAGGGCTCGCGGGCATGTTCGCCGCGCTGCGCATCGCGGAGCACCACGACGTGCTGCTCGTGACCAAGCAGGCACTGGGCGACGGCAGCACCGCGTGGGCCCAGGGCGGCATCGCCGCCTCCGTCGGCCCTGCCGACACCGTGGCCGCTCACGTATTGGATACCCTCGCCGCCGGCGCGGGTATCTCCGACCCCGATTGCGCGCGCGCCGTGTGCGGGGATGGCCCGGCGCGCATCGCCGATCTGGAGCGCCTGGGCGTGCGGTTCGACCGGGCCGACAGCGTCCTGGCACTGGCGCGCGAGGGGGCGCACTCGCGTGCGCGGGTGGTGCACGCCGGGGGCGACGCCACCGGCCGCCACGTGGCAGATGCTCTCGCCCATGCCGTGCGCGCCGATTCCCGCATTCGTGTGCTGCAAAGCACCACCGTGATCGGCCTCCTCACCAATGATGCCGGGGTTCGCGGAGTGTGCATCGCCAGCCCGGTGCGTGGCCACGACATCGCGGCGGCGGCCGTCGTACTGGCGACCGGTGGGTCGGGTCACCTCTTCGCGCGCACCACGAACCCCCTGGGCGCCACGGCCGATGGCCCGGCGCTGGCCCGACGCGCCGGCGCGGCGCTGGCCGACCTCGAGATGGTGCAGTTCCACCCCACGGCCCTTGCCATGGGCCCAAGCCCTCTCTCGTTGGTGAGCGAAGCCGTGCGCGGAGCGGGCGGCGTACTGCGCGATTCAGCGGGCGCGCCCGTGATGCAGGGCGTGCACCCCATGGGGGATCTCGGACCGCGGGACGTTGTGGCCCGGGCCGTATGGCGCCGTGCCCGGGAGAGCGGCGCCGACGTGATGCTGGACCTCACGCATCTGGACCCCGCAAAGGTGCACGCGCGCTTCCCCTCCGTTGCCGCGCTCTGCTCCGCGCACGGGTTGGATCTCGCACGCGACCCCATCCCCGTCACCCCCGCAGCGCATTACGCCATGGGTGGCGTGCTGACCGACCTCTCGGGCCGCACCACGATGCCGGGTCTGTGGGCCGTGGGTGAATGCGCGGCCACCGGGTTGCACGGTGCCAACCGCCTGGCATCGAACAGCCTGCTGGAGGCCGTGGCCCTCGCCGAGCGAGCGGCGGCCGACGTGGTCGCCGGTGGTGGTCCCACCCCCGGCCCGCGTGCCGAGCCCATCCGTGCCGAGGTCGGCGACGCCGACTCCGTCGTCGTGAGTTCCGAGGTGGGCCGCATCATGTGGAGGGAGTGCGGCCTGGAGCGCAACGAGGCCGGCTTGGCCGACGCGGCCGACGCCCTCGATGCCCTGCCCGCCCCCGCCCACCCCGAGGCCACCGGACTGCTCGAGGTCGCCAGGCTCACCATTCGCGCGGCGCGTGAGCGCACCGAGAGCCGCGGGGGCCACTGCCGCACAGACTTCCCCGAGACCGACCCGGCGCAGGCACGCAGGATCGCCTGGGCCGGCGATCAGCCCCACGAACTGGACCCGGTGGCCGAGGTGCCACGGGCGACAACCCTCACGGAGGTAGCGTGACCACCACCGCCCTGACCTGCGCGGCGCCCCTCGCCCAGAACTCCGTGCCCGAGGCCGAGTTGCTCGACCGTGCGACTACCGCGCGCGAGGCCCTGGGCGATCGCCTGGTGGTGCTGGGTCACCACTACCAGAAGCACGAGGTCATCCGATTCGCCGACATCACGGGCGACTCATTCCTGCTGGCACGCCGCGGGGCTGAGGCCACGCAGGCCGACCTCCTGTTGTTCCTCGGCGTGTACTTCATGGCCGAGGCCGCAGACATCCTGTCGGCCCCTCACCAGCGCGTGGTGCTTCCCGATCTCGGGGCCGGCTGCCATCTGGCCGAGTGCGCCGACATCTTCACCGTGAACGACGCCTGGTCGCAGATCACCGAGGCGTTCCCCGGTCGCACCGTGGTGCCACTCACGTACATGAACTCGGGTGCCGATCTGAAGGCCTTCGTGGGCGCCAACGGCGGCGCCGTGTGCACCTCCGGCAACGCCGAGCGTGCCTTTCGCTGGGCCCGCGAGCAGGGCGACATGGTGTTCTTCTTCCCCGACGAGCATCTGGGTCGCAACACCGCGTGCCGCATCGGCATGGCCCCCACGGACCCCGTGGTGTGGGACCCCCGCAAAGCTGAATTCGGGGGCATCCCCTCGGATTCCCTCGCGGCCGCCGACATCGTGCTGTGGAGGGGCTTTTGCAACGTGCACACCGGCTTCACGGTGCGGCAGATCCAGGAGACCCGCGCCAATCACCCGGACGTGACGGTGATCGTGCACCCCGAGTGCCCGCGCCCCGTGGTGGAGGCCGCCGACGAGGACGGCAGCACCGAATACATCATCCGGCGCCTGGCACAGATGCCGGGCGGGTCGACGGTGGCCATCGGCACCGACTGGAACCTGGTCGACCGCCTGCGCATCCAGAACCCGGACAAGACGGTCTTCTGCCTGAAGGAGGATCTCTGCCCGTGTGTGACGATGAACCGCATCACGCTGCCGAAGATGGTGTGGGCGCTCGAGAGCCTGGCCGCCGGTGACATCGTGAACGTGGTGAGCGTTGACGAGGACATGGCTCGCGATGCGCGCCTGGCCCTCGACCGCATGCTCACCCTCTGATGGACGTGGCGACACTGGTCGCGGCCGCACTTGCCGAGGACCTGGGCGAGCGGGGCGACGTGACCTCGTTGGTGACCATTCCCGAGGACGCCCGGGCCCGCGGGCGAGTGGTGGCTCGCATGCCCGGCGTGTTCGCCGGTCGGGTCTTCGGCGAGGAGGTGCTTCGACAGACGGGCGTACAGGGCACCTGGCGGACCGCCGACGGCGCCGTGATCTCCCCCGGCGAGTCGGTGCTGGCTGTCGACGGCCCGGCGCGCGCGGTGCTGGCCGCTGAGCGCACTCTGCTCAACGGCCTTTCCCGGCTGTCGGGAATCGCCACCATGACGGCCGCCTACGTCCAGGCCGCTCGCCCCGCCGCCGTACTGGACACCCGCAAGACCACCCCGGGCTGGCGCACTCTGGAGAAGGCCGCCGTTGCCGCCGGTGGTGGCACGAACCACCGCATGGGCCTTTACGACATGGTGCTGGTGAAGGACAACCATCTGGCGATCGGCGGCATTGACCTGGCCGTGGCCGTGGCCCGCGCCCGCGAGGAGCTCCCCGGTGTTCCCGTGGAGGTGGAGGCCGACGACCTGGCGGGCGTACGGCTGGCCCTTGACGTCGGCGCCGACCGCATCCTGCTGGACAACATGGACGAGGCCACGATGCGCGAGGCCGTGGCCCTGTGCCGAGGCCTCGCCATCACCGAGGCCTCGGGTGGCATGGACCTGCAGGGCGTGACCCGCGCCGCCGCCTGTGGCGTGGACTCGGTGAGCGTGGGTGCTCTCACCCACTCCGCCCCCACGCTCGACCTGGGCCTCGACCTGGACTGACCGCAGGTGGCGGCAGGGCCCGGCGTGCCGAAACGGGCAGGGATGCAGAGCGCGCGGCGTGCACACAACGCACCGCCAAAGGCGTCAGGGAGGGTGTCGGTCGTCGCCGGTCGGGCAGCGAATGCATCGCCATGGTCCGTCGGGGCCACATAACGGGCCGTGCCCCGATTGCAGGGGGTATCATCGGCCCCCGAAAGTGACACCAGCGGAGATGACAATCAAGATCCTCCTTCCGGTCCTCGGTGAGTCGGTGACCGAAGGCACCGTGGTTGAGTGGAGGAAGGGCGTCGGGGACGCGGTCGAGGAGGGCGAGACCCTCCTCGAGGTGACCACCGACAAGGTGGACGTGGAGATTCCGTCCCCCGCCGCAGGTGTACTCACCTCCATCGCCGCCGATGCCGGCGCTGCGATTGAGGTCGGTGCGCTTCTCGGCGAGATCGCGTTGAACGGCGCAGCACCCTCCGGAGCAACGCCCTCCGGGGCGGCCCCACCTGCAGGCGACGGCGCACCCGGCGGCTCGGGGCCGGCCACGCTCGTGCCCATTCAGCTTCCCGACATGGAATCGGTGACCGAGGGCACTGTCGTGGAATGGAGAAAGGCCGTAGGCGACCCCGTGGCCGCCGACGAGATCGTCGTGGAGGTATCCACCGACAAGGTGGACCTCGAGGTGCCCTCCCCGGCAGCGGGCACCCTGGCCGAGATCACCGTTCCCAATGGCGAGACGTTCCAGGTGGCACTGCCTCTTGGCCAGATCGCCGCCGGTGCCGCTCCCGCAGGTGGCGCGGCGACCCCGGCCGCACCCGCTGCCCCGGCGACTCCCGCCGCCGCCGCGGCCCCGCCGCCCATCCGCGACGTCGCCGCCAGCCCCATTGCCCGCCGGCGCTCGTTCGAGCTGGGCGTCGACCTGGCCAACGTGCAGGGCACCGGCCCCGGCGGCCTCATCCGCCGCACCGATGTGGAGGCCGCGAAGGCGGGCCGTACATCCGGCCCGACCGAGCCCCCCGTGCCCGCAGGTGAGCAGCCCGTGCGCCTCACCGGCCCGCCCGCCGCACTTGCCGAGTACATGGACGAGAGCCGGTCCATCCCCACGGCCACCACGTTCCGCACCATCACCGTGGCCGCGCTCGACGCCGAGCGCAAGCGCCTAAACGCCGCCTTGGCCCAGGCGGACGGCGGCAAGCTCTCGTTCACCCACATCATCGCCTGGGCGATCGTTCGCGCCGTTGAGCGCACCCCGGTGATGGTCACCGCCTTCGCCCGCATCGATGGCAAGCCCCACAAGATGCCGCGCGACACCGTGAACCTCGGCATCGCCGTGGATGTGGAGCGCAAGGACGGCAGCAGGTCGCTGCTGGTTCCGGTCATTCACGACTGTGGCGGCCTGGGCTTCCAGGGCTTCCGTGCCGCATTCGATGACCTGATCGCACGGTCGCGCGTGGGCAAGATCAGCCCAGACGAGTTGAAGGGTGCAGGCGTGACCCTGACCAACCCGGGCGGGTTCGGCACCAACGCATCCGTGCCGCGCCTCATGGTCGGGCAGGGCACGATCGTGGCCACCGGCGGCATCACCTGGCCCCCGGGCATGGAGGCCGTACCTGCCGCGCTGCTGTCCGAGTGGGGCGTCGGCAAGGTGATGACGGTCACCAGCACGTACGACCACCGCGTTATCCAGGGCGCCGAGAGCGGGGCCTTCCTGCGCGACATCGCCACACTGCTGCAGGGTGGCGACGGGTTCTACGACGAGATCCGCCAGGCGCTCGGCCTGCCCGCGGCCCCGCCGCTGCAGTTCGGCGGCGATGCTGCCCCAGCCGCCGCCCCGGCACCAGCTGCCCTTCCCGCCGCGGCAGACGCCGAGACGCTCAAGGCGCTGGCCGGCGCGATGTCCCTGCTGCGATCGTTCCGCACCTACGGCCATCTGGCCGCGCACCTCGACCCCCTGGGATCCGCCCCTCCGGGCGACCCCTCCCTCGACCCCTCGTTGGTGGGCCTGACCCCCGAGCTGATGACGAAGGTGCCCGCATCCCTGCTGGGTGCGGAGATGCCCGGCGAGACGTTCGCCGACATCTACCCGGCGCTGAAGGCCACCTACTGCGGCACCATCGCCTACGAGACCGAGCACATCTCCGATCACGACCAGCGCCAGTGGCTCTGCACCGAGATCGAGTCGGGCCACATCCGTGAGCCCCTCAGCCCTGAGGAGCGCCTGGCGGCGCTGCAGAAGTTGGTGTCGATTGAGGTGTTCGAACGTTTCCTTCGCCGCACGTACCTGGGCCAGAAGACGTTCTCGCTCGAGGGCTGCGACGCCCTCATCCCGATCATGGACGAGACCATCGACCGCCTGGCCGATGCCGGCGTGCCCGAGGTCATCATCGGAATGGCCCACCGCGGGCGTCTGGCGTCGATCGCGTACACCGTGGGCCGCGCGCCGGAATCCATCCTGGCCGAGTTCGAGGGCCAGGTCGAGACCAATGGTGATGACGACGACGGGGGCGACCCCTACGCCGCCGCGGGCGACGTGAAGTACCACCTGGGCGCCGAGGGCACGTACGCGTCCCGTGCCGGTCGACCCGTGCACGTGACGCTCGCGGCCAACCCCAGCCACCTCGAGCAGGTGAACGCCGTGGCCGAGGGCCGGGCGCGGGCACGCCAGACGCTGCGCGCCGACCCGGTCGCCACGCACGACCCATCGCGTGCGGTGGCCCTGCTGGTGCACGGCGACGCCGCGTTCCCCGGCCAGGGCGTGGTGGCCGAGACCCTGAACCTGCAGGCGCTCAGCGGCTACTCCACCGGCGGCACCATTCACGTGATCGTGAACAACCAGGTGGGCTTCACCACCGACCCCGAGGACTCGCGCTCGACCCGCTACGCGAGCGACTTGGCCAAGGGCTTTGACATGCCGATCATCCATGTGAATGCCGACGACGTGGAGGCCTGCATCGCCGCTGTGCGACTGGCCACCGAGTTCCGCCAGCGCTTCCGTCAGGACGTGCTGATCGACCTCATCGGGTACCGGCGCCTGGGCCACAACGAGCTGGATGAGCCCGCCTACACGCAGCCCGTGATGGCGCGCACCATCAAGGAGCACCCCACCGTCGCGCGCATCTACGCCGACCGGCTCGTCGCCGACGGCGCGATCACCGAGCAGCAGTACACGGAGATGACGCAGGCCGCGAACGACCGCATGTCGGCCGCCCACAAGCGCGTCGTGTCGGGCCTGGAGCAGGGCTCCGACTCCGACGGCACCCGCGACAAGCGCCGCCGCGCCCGCACCAAGGCCGTCAAGACCACCGTCAGCGCCTCCTCGCTGCGCAGCCTCAACGAGCAGCTGCACCTTGCGCCCGACGGCTTCGACATCCACCCCAAGCTCACGCCCCAGCTGGAGAAGCGTCGCAGCGCGCTGACCGAGGACGGCGCGATCACCTGGGCCCACGCCGAGGCCCTGGCCTTCGCGTCCCTGCTCACCGACAAGGTGCCCATCCGCCTCACCGGTCAGGACGTGGCCCGCGGCACCTTCAGCCAGCGCCACCTGGAGCTGCACGAGACCAGCACCGGGGATTCGTATGTGGCCAGCAAGGGCACCGTGCACATCCCCATGCAGCACCTTCTGCGGGCCAAGGCGTCGTTCGAGTTGCACAACAGCCCACTGTCCGAAGCCGCCTGCGTGGGCTTTGAGTACGGCTACTCCACGCAGGCACCGGAGGCGCTGGTCATCTGGGAGGCCCAGTACGGCGACTTCGCCAACGGCGCCCAGATCATGATCGACCAGTTCATCGCCGCCGGCGAAGCCAAGTGGGGCGTGCGTTCACGGCTCACCCTTTTGCTGCCCCATGGCTATGAGGGCAACGGACCCGAGCACTCATCGGCCCGCGTGGAGCGCTTCCTACGCCTGGCGGCCGAGGGCAGCATCCGAATCGCCAACTGTTCCACGGCGGGCCAGTACTTCCACCTGCTGCGCCGTCAGGGCCTGTCGGATGAGATCCGCCCGCTCGTCGTGTTCACGCCGAAGAGCCTGCTGCGCGCGAAGTCGGCATCGTGCACCCTGGACGACCTCACCGCGGGCTCGTTCGAACCGGTGCTCGAGGACCCCCGCACCAAGGGCGCGCGCGACAAGGTGACACGCCTGCTGCTGTGCACCGGCAAGATCTTCCATGAGCTGAACGGCCACCCCGACCGCGACAGGCACCCCGGGTTGGCGATCGGCCGCATTGAGCAGCTCTACCCCTTCCCCCGCGAGGAGCTTGCGGCTCTTCATGCCCTCTACCCGAACCTGGGTCGCGTGCAATGGGTGCAGGAGGAGCCGCGCAACATGGGCGCCTGGAGCTTCATCACGCGCCGCGTCGACCGCCTCATCCCCGAGGTCGCGCCCATCGGCTACGTCGGGCGCCCCGCTCGCGCATCCGTGAGCGAGGGCTACCCGCAGACCCACCAGCTCGAGCAGCAGCGCGTACTCGAAGATGCCCTCGCGGGCAGGGAGATGACCTTCCAATGAGCGCAGACGCACCGCGTGTCGTTGTCCTCGGCGGAGGCCCGGCCGGCGATGTGGCCGCTCTTCGCTCCGCGCAGATGGGCGCTCAGGTGTGGCTCATCGAGCGCGCCGAGTTGGGCGGCACATGTCTCAACTGGGGCTGTATTCCCACCAAGGCCCTGCTCGCCGCATCCGACCTTCTCAGGAAGATCCGCCGCGCGCGTGAGTTCGGGATCCTCGTGGGTGAGGTGGGGTACGACTTCGCCGCCATGATGGCCCGCAAGGACGACATCGTGCTGAAGATGCGCGGTGGCGTCGAGGGCGCCGTAAAGCGCAGGGGCATCACCGTGCTGAAGGGTCAGGGCGTGGTGGATGGCGACGCCGTCGTGGTGAACGGCGCGCGCTACGAGTACGACCACCTGATGATTGCCACGGGCACCGAGCCCGCGGGCCTGCCGGGCATCGACATGGACCACCCCGCGGTGCTCACGTCGAACGATGTGCTGGTGCTGCCCGAGGCGCCCGAGAGCATGATCATCCTGGGCGCCGGAGTGATCGGCTGCGAGTTCGCGAGCCTGTTCCAGCCCCTGGGCACCACGGTGACCATGGTCGAGATGCTGCCGCGCATCATCGCCGGCATCGATCAGCGCACGGCCAAGCAGTTCCAGAAGACGCTCGAGAAGGATGGCGCGCAGATTCATCTGGGCCGTCGTCTGGAGGAGGTCACCTCCTACACCGACCAGGGCGTGACCATCCGCCTGGACGACGGCACCGAGGTGACCGCCCAGAAGTTGCTGGTGTCCATCGGCCGCAGGCCGCAGACGTCCGACATCGGCCTCGACACCATCGGCGTTGAGGTGAACGAGCGCGGCCACGTGGTGGTGGACGAGTTCCTGCGCACCGCCAACCCCAAGGTGTGGGGCACCGGCGACTGCATCGGTGGCCTGCAACTGGCACACCTGGCATCCGCCGAGGGTGCCCGGGCGGCGGAGAACGCCCTGGGCCCGCACCAGGTACCGATGGACCGCACCGTGGTGCCGTCCTGCATCTACACCCACCCCGAGATCGCCACCGTTGGCCTGAATCGCGACGAGGCCGAGGAGAAGGGCATCAAGGTCAAGATCGGGCAGGCCCGCTTCGCGGGATCCGGCAAGGCCCTGGGCGAGGGCGAGAGCGACGGCTTCGCGCAGCTCATCGCCGATGCCGACACCGACCTGCTGCTGGGCGCCACCATCATGGGCGCCCATGCGGTGGAGATGATCCACGAGGTCGGCGTGGCCATGAGCGACGGCTACACCATGCGCGACCTTGGCGAGATCATCCATGCGCACCCCACCATCAGCGAAATGGTGATGGACGCCGCTCAGCAGGGCGAGGGCGTGGCGCCCTACCTCTCGTAGCGAGCACGCACGTGCCGCCCGACACCTGGCGGCTCATCACGCCCGGCACCACCACGGTGCCCCAGGCGCTCGCTCTGCCGCTCGATCTGCTGGCCGATGGCGCCGGCCCGGCGATCGTCGTCCACCGCGTGGACCCCCCTGCCATCACCTGCGGCCGCGGGCAGATGCGCACCATGGGCCCCGCCTCCCCCGCCGCTCCCACCCTCAACGTGTACGCGCGGGCATCCGGGGGCGGCCCCGTGCTGTGGGATGAGCATCTGATCGCCCTCGACATCGTGCTGCCCACCGGCCACCGGCTGCTTCCCACCGACGTCGTGGCCGCATACCGCTGGGTGGGTCAGGCCGTGGCCGACGCGCTCACCGCATTGAGTGTCCCCGGTGCCCGCGCCGTCGCGCCCGACGAGGCCCGGGCCTGGCCCACCGGCGCGTCGGTGAGCCTGTGCTTCGGCGGCCTGTCCCCCTGGGAGGTCGTGGTGGGCACCCGTAAGGTGCTGGGCCTCTCGCAGGTGCGCCGCACGGCCGGCGCAGTCATCCAGGTGGGCGTCCCCCTGCGTCTGGACGCCCAACGCCTGGCCGTGGCCGTGGGCGCCCCGCCCGGCGTGGCCGATGACCTCACCGCCCGCACCGCCGGCATCGACGCCCTGCTGCCCGCCGCCGACCGCGAGCGGGTAACCCGCGCGCTCCTCGACGCTCTCGCCCGGGCGTCGGGTATGGAGATGGCTCCCACCGACTGAGGCCCGCCGACCGTCACCCGTCGGGAGCATCCGCGAAATCGGGCAGCGGATCGCCGAAGTCGTCGCCGATCCGGACTCGTCCGGCCGGCACCCCCGGTGTCCTGCCCAGGGCCATCTCGCGACACGGCACTCATCGGGCCGCCGAGGTGCGCCCGCATCAGTACGCCGTCGTGCCCGGTTGCCGCGCGCTGCACCAGTCGCTCCGGTTGCGCCCCGGCCTCGTCCAGCTGCACCACGATGTAATGCATCGCGTCCCGTCACGCCGGTGAGGTGATCGGCGGCGGGCTCCCGCGACGGCCGTCGAGGATGCGCCCGCCACCCGCACGGGCACCTCCGTGCACGACGCTATGGTGCGTCGATGCCGCAGTCCCCCCGCCACCCCCCGTCCCCCCGCAGACGCCGGAACCCCCGGCGACGGACGCACGCCGCCATCCTGGGCGGGGTCATCGTGCTGCTGCTGATCATCGCCATCGCCACGTCGAACGATGGTGATTCGTCGTCAGTCGTCCCCGTGACCAACCCGACCACGACGGTACTGACCACCCCCACGGACACCACCGGTACGACGTCCCTGCAGCCCGCGCGCCCCGGCACCTCGCCCGTGTCCGTGGCCGCCGTGGGCGACACCATGATGGGCACGCCAGAGTTCGGACTGCCCCCGGATGATGGCGCCACCCTCTTCTCGGCCGTCACACCACTGCTCACCGGGGACGTCGTGATGGGCAATCTTGAGGGAACCCTCGCCAGTGGTGCCAGTTCGAAGTGCGCAGGGGCGACGACGGGCACGTGCTTCGCCTTTGCCACCCCGCCCGCGTACGCGAACACCCTGAAGGCGGCCGGGTTCACGATGATGAGCCTGGCCAACAACCACGCCATGGATCTGGGCAGCGACGGAATGGCGTCCACGGTCACCGCCCTCAGCCGTGCCGGCATCCGGGCCACGGGACGCCCCGGGGAGATCACCCTGCAGGACGTGGGCAGCACCACGGTGGCAGCCGTCGGATTCGCCCCCTACGACTGGGCCCAGGACGCTCAGGACATCCCCGCCGCACGGGCCCTGGTGCGCCGGGCCGCGACACAGGCGCCCGTGGTGATCGCCTATATGCACGTGGGTGCTGAGGGCGTGGACCATCGCCATGTCCCCACCGGCGCCGAGGACTTTCTGGGCGAGCCCCGCGGCGACGCCCGTGCTCTGGCACACGCGCTGGTAGATGCCGGAGCAGACCTGGTGGTCGGGAGCGGTCCGCACGTGCTGCGGGGTATGGAGTTTCGCAACGGCCGGTTGATCGCCTACAGCATGGGCAACTTCGTGGGCTACAGGGCGTTCGCCGTCACTGGTGCCAGCGGCGTGAGCGGGGTATTGCAGGTGCATCTGGACCCGGATGGGCGCTTCAGGTCGGGGCGCATCGCCCCCGTGATGCTGAACGGCGACGGCGTGCCGTCACCCGGGGGATCAGGAACCACCGACGTGGCCACGCTGTCGAGCACGGACTTCGGATCCAGCGCCGCCAGGGTGTCGTCGGATGGCACCATCGCACCGCCGACCTGACCCGGCCGGCAGGAGCTGGCCCGCCGTGTCACGTACCCTGAGGCAGGGCGCGTATCCGCGCATATATCGATTCGAGGGAGCTTCCATGCTGGCATCACGGACCACGCGCACGCTGGGTGCGGCCATCACTCTGGGCGCTGCGGCCACGCTACTGATGACGACGACCTCGGCCACGGCGGCGCCCGCCCGTTGCACCAATGCCGTCCTGAAGGCCTCGCAGGGGCTTGGGCAGGCCGGCGCGGGAAGCGCGAGCACCGTCTTCGTGCTCACCAACACGGGCGCGCGCACCTGCGTGCTGGGCGGGTACCCCGGAATGGCCTTCATCGGCCGAGGCGGCACCGTGCTGCGCAGCACGGTGAAGCGCGGTGGCACCACCCTGTTCACCAATCCCGGTCCGAAGCTGATCACCCTGAAGAAGGGTGCGGCCGCGTCGTACAGCCTGGGCTTCACCGAGCCGCAGTCCGCGACGTGCGCGCGCACCACGCGGGTGAGGATCACGCCGCCAGGCGCCACCACACAGTTGTCACTGGCCACGACCGGCGCCAAGGCAGCCTATGTGTGCCCCGGCCAGCCCATGGTGGTGTCGGCGCTGGTGGCCGGTCGGGAGGGCGCGCCCAGTTGAGCGAAGCGCCCCCGCCCCCAGTCGGGGCGGGGGCAACCTTGCTCACTCGCGCGATGTCATGGCGACACGCCCCGGCGCCGGAGTGAGGGCCACGCTGGTATTCCCGGCCCGGTCACGGAACGCCACGGATGCCGTGCCGGGGTCGGCCAGCGCCACGTGGACGATGCCACCGCGCATAACAGTCCAGGGGCCGGTGGGCCGACCATTGGCCGTGACCCGATAGCGCACGGGGCCGTTCTCGTCACGTGCTGTCAGCACGAGCGCGCGACGGCCACGCACCCGCGTGACCCGGGCGCTGCCCCGCGGGGGTGCCTGATCGAGGATGATCGTGTCGGTTGCATATCCGACCCTGATGCCGGTGGTGTCATACATGGCCACCTGCACCGTCCGGGCAACGCTCCGCAACCGCGTCGCCGCCAGGTCGTATGCCACCCGCGTGGCAACCGCCTGAGCCGGCACCTCGCGAAGCACGCCCCGGCTCGACGCGATGCGCATGCTCGCGGCCGACGTCGGCGCCGTGATGGCCAGGCTGACGGCGCGCCTGCGGGTGACCGTTGCGCCGCCGTTGATGACGGTCCGGGAGGCACCGGCCACCACGCGGAAGCTCCATGGTCCCCCGGTGGCGGAGTTGCCCGCGGCGTCGCGGGCCTCAACCGACCACACGTGCGACCCAACGGCGAGACCGCTCACCGGGATCTGGGGAGATGATGCGCCGGTCTCCCCGATGAATGCGCCATCCAGCGTGACGCGGTATGCGGCGATGCCGGATCCGGAGTCCCGGGCGGCATCCCAGGCCAGACGGGTGGGCGAGGTCACCGCAGCGCCCGATGCGGGATCGGGAACGGCCGGCGCGGTCGGTGCACCGGTGTCCACTCGGAGGGTGCGGGTGGGGCTGACGCCCTGGTTGCCATAGGCGTCCGTGGCCTGCACGGCCCACGAGTGCGAGCCCGTAGACAGGGCACCCGGTGCCGTGGCGCGGGTTCCCGTGAGGCCACCGGTCACCGTACGCCCGTCGACCAGGAGCTCGTACGTGACGAACGACTCGTCGGTGCTGGCGCCCCAGCGAAACGCCGGACGTGTGGAGGGGACCGCCTCGTCGTCAGAGGGCGCCGTGAGGTCCGGGGTGCTCGGCGGGGCATTGTCACCCGGAGCCCCGCTGAGGATCGCCAGGGCGCCGGGAAGGCTCAGGCGTCTGCCCGAGGCCGTGCGCCCCGCCAGCCCGGTCGGCCCGGGCAGCGCGACGCCGCCCATCATCAGATCGCGGCGAACCGCCGACGGCGACAGGCCGGGGCGCTCGCCCAGCAGGACGGCCGCGGCGCCCGCCACATGGGGCGCGGCCATGGACGTGCCGCTGAAAAAGGCGTAGCGGTCGCTGGGGATCGTCGACAGGATGCCCGATCCGGGGGCACCCAGATCCACGGTAGTTCCGCCGTAGTTGGAATATGACGCCAAGGTGTCGTCGCTCCTCGTGGCGGCCACCGTCAGTTGGTCGCCCGAACACATGGCCGGGGAGAAACTGGTGCTCCCCGAATCGAGGTCGGCGGCGGGGGTGCCCGCGGCGCTCACCACCGTGGCGCCGGCGGCCAACGCGCGAGTGATGGCCTGGCACACGGGGTCGGAGGTGAGGTCCCCGGTATCACCACCCCATGAGTTGTTGATGACCTTCGCGCCGTTGTTCGTGGCGTAGTCGAGCGCGCGCACGGCGTCGGCAGTGGTGCCCGCACCCGAGGAGTTCAGGAACTTGAGGGCCATGATGCTCGCGTTCGGCGCCACACCTGCGATGCCGATGCCATTGCTGATGCCGGCGGCGATGGTGCCGGCGACGTGGGTGCCGTGGGAGTTGTCGTCCGACGGGTTGGCGTCCCCGTTGACGAAGTCGTAGCCATGGACGTCGTCGACATACCCGTTGTGGTCGTTGTCGATGAGGTCTCCCGGGATCTCGCCCGGATTCGTCCAGATGTTCGCCGTGAGATCGGAGTGTGTGAGGTCCACGCCGGTGTCAACCACGGCAACGGTGACCGGCGTGCGCAGGGTGGCCAGATCGAGGGCTGCGGGAAGGCCGATCTTCGCCGGCCCCCACTGCTCGCCCCAGCGGGGATCCGTGGGCGTGGCCAACGCGTGCACCGGCAGGTTAAACGACACCCCGTCCACCTGGTGGAGTCCCGCCACGTCGGCCTGCGCCGCGGAATCGGTGGTGGGCACGACGCGCGACACCAGGTACAGGTCGGTGGTGCCCAGGCGCTGGATGCGCGTGCCATCAAGCGCATCACGAACATCTCCACGTTCCGCACGTGAGGCGTTGGGGTCGACCTGCACGATGACGCCGGTGGACGACGGGTCGGACGCCGATGCCACGGCGGGACCCACGAGCGCCGCCGCACACCCCAGGCCCAGCAGGGCCATGCGGCGAAAAACGCGAGGAGTACGACCTGGGGTCACCGGGGTGTTCCTCGGTGGACGGAGTGATGGACGGGGAATGCCCCACGCATGGTTGCGCATTCCCGGACTCGCGTGAGGGGCCCGAGGGGCAGGTTCCCCGCGCTGGACCGCATTCCTTACAAAATCGTCACGTCCGTGGCGACGACACCCCAGGGGCACCGTCAAGCGGCCCTCCGACGGGTGGAGTGATGCCGACGACTCCCGCCACCAGAATGGCGGGGCCGTCCTCGGACCGCCGCAGGAGATCATCCAGGGCATCGGGAAGGTCACACGGCGCATCCACGCGCTGCGCCGACGCGCCAAACGCCCGACCGAGGGCGGCGATGTCGATGGGAGGGCTGGCCATCGACACACCGGGCCACGATCCCTGTGCCTGCCCGGTGAGGCCCTCCAGACCGGCGCGCAGGATCTCGTAGCCACGGTTGTCCGCCACCACCAGGGCCACCGGGGCATCATGGGCCGCCGAGGTCCACAGGGCGTGGGCTCCGAACATGAGGGATCCGTCGCCCTGAATGCACAGAACCCGGCGAGATGGGTTGGCGATGCGGGCACCCACCGCAGCGGGAAGGCCCCAGCCCAGGGCACTGCCACGGTGCCCGAGCCAGGTCCCAGGTGCGCGCGGCCCCAGGGCGACGCGCAGATCGCGGGTGGCCGTGAGGCCCTCGTCCACCACGAGGTCGTCCGGGGTGACGGCTGCGGCGATGGCGGCGCAGAGGGCCGCCCCGGTGATGGCGTCGGGGGTGCCCTGCACCCGGCGGCCCAGCGCGGAGCGCTCGGACCGCACCTGGGCCAGGGTGGCGGCCACCACCTGGCCACGCCGGGTACGCGCCGCATGGTCAGGTGGCCCCAGACGCTCCCGCAGCCCGGCGATGACGGCGGCGGGGTCGGCCACCATGCCCACCGCGGGCACATGCATACGTCCGATCTCGTCGGGATCGACATCGGCATGAATGAGCACCGCACCATCCGGCATGCACGAGCCGGGACTCCAGCCGAACAGGCGGAACACGGGCATTCCCAGAGCCACCACCACGTCATGGCGATCAAGCGTCTGGCGAATGGCGGAGGCGAAGCGCGGCATGGGACCGCGCCATGCCGGGTCGCCGGTGTGCATGGGAAGTCGCGCACCGAAGGGCTCCCCGAGGATGGGGGCACCAAGACGAACGGCAAGCGTGGCCAGGACCTCTCCCGCCCCGGACTCCGCCACGCCATCGCCCGCGAGAAGGATCGGGTTGCGTGCCGACGCCAGCAGCCCCGCGGCGTCGTCGAGCGCCACGGGGTCGGGCGGCGCCATCCCCCGAGGGGCCAGTGGCAGGGGTGCGAGTGTGGCGGCGGCACCTGCCTGCACGTCGAGGGGAACGCTGAGCACGGCAGGCCCCGCGGGCGGTCCGAGTGCTGCCCGCACCGCCTGATGGAGCAGGGCGCCCAGGTCGGCGGGGTCGGTCACCTCAGCCGCAAACCGCGCGAGCGGACGGGCCATTCCGACCACGTCGCCACCCAGGAACGGCGCACCGGCAAGCATGGCCGACACCTGCTGACCCACGATCACCAGCATCGGAACGCGGGCGCGCGCGGCGTTCAATACGCCCGCCAGCGCATTGGCCATACCGGGCTGCACATGCACCAGCACCACGCCCAGGCGCCCGCTGGCCTGCGCGTAGCCATCCGCCATGCCGGTAGCCGCGGCCTCGGTGAGCCCCAGAACGAAGCGCGGCCGCCCAGAGGCGGCCAGCGCGTCGATCAGCGGCAGCTCAGTGCTGCCGGGATTCCCGAAGATGTACTCGACGCCCTGCGCCACCAGGGCGTCGAGCAGGGCGTCGGCACCCGTCATGGAGTGCCGACGCTCCCGTGGCAGGCTTCCCACATCGTCATCCCGGGCGTCATTCGCCGCAGTCTGGCGAAAACCGAGACGCGACACCGCGCATCCGCCGCCGAGTCCTTCCGTCCCCCGATTCCGGGGCGCCCATCGGACCTGCGTGACATCCGAACGAATCGCGCCCGGTGACCACGAGTGCCACAGTCATCCGCTGGACGACCGCATCCCTCGCGGCGGGACTGACCTCGAGTCACCGCGTCATCCTCCGCACCATGAGCGACTCGGACCGGATCTCCGGCCGTGTCGCTCGCGCCACCACGACCGGGGCAGCCACCTCCGCCCGGGCGCGGGTGACCACCCTGGTGCGTCCGCTGCCCATGCCCCGCGTAATCGACGAGCATCGCCTGCCCCCGGGCGAGGGGTATCTCGTTGGAGACCCGCGGGGGGCCGGGAAGCCCCCGCGGCCGATCGGGCGGAGTGACCGCCGCCGGAACCCGGTGAACGTTGGCGGTCACTCCGCTAGCGGCCGCCGCCCCCGAATATCTGCAGGAAGAACAGGAAGATGTTGAAGACGTCCAGGAAGATCCCCAGGGCGATCGGCACCGCCACGGCGCCCGTGTTCGATCGACGCAGGCGCTGGAAGTCGAACATCGTCCACACCGCGAAGATCGCCAGGCCCAGGATCGCGTAGATCAGCCGGCCACCGGGGATGTTCACGAAGATGAGCGCGATGCCGAACACGATCAGTCCAAGCAGGGCGAAGAAGGCGATGCGCGCAAGAGGGGCGAGGTCGCGCCGGGTGGCATAGCCCCATGCGCCGAAACCGGCCACGAACAGCGCCGTGGCGCCGGCGGACTGCCACAGGATCTGGGCGCCGCCATCCACATTGGCGTACTGCGTGAGGATGGGACCCACGGCCACCCCCAGCGTCAGGCCGATGAGGAAGAGGAAGGTCATGCCGACTGCGCCGCTCTGCTTGCGGATGAAGGCGCTTGCCAGTACCAGAACCAGCGCCCCGCCCCACGCGGCGAACATCCATCCGCCCGAGAGGTCGCGCCCGATCCATGCGCCTGCAGCCGCGAAGGCACATGTGACGCCCACCAGGAACATCACCCGGGCGAACAGCGCCCGCTGGGCGATCTTCTCGGCCTCGCCGGCGACGGCAACCCCTTGGGCGGTGCCCGCTGGATCGAGGTAGGTATCGTCAGCCATGCAGTTCTCCCTATCCGTCGGCGAGCGGGGCCATGGTCAGGCCCGCATCACGCAGTTGCTCCCACACCAGCTCTGCCCGCTCGTGATCCCCTCGCCACACCGTGGCGCGCCCGCTCGAGTGGATCGCGCTCGCCAGGCCCATGCCCTTCGCATAGTCCACGCCGGGGACGTACTGCGACAGCGTGCGTGCCACGCCCTCGAAGGTGTTGTGGCCATCGTTCAGCACGATGACCGAGCAGGGGCGGCCGAGACCCCCTCCGGGGCCGGCATCCCGCGGCTTGGCGCGCGGCGGCGTAAGGACGTCAGGACCCACGGGCGCGATAATAGCCCGATCGCCGGTTGCCACGGGAGCATGCGGTTGGAGGCGCCGGCACCCTGACGAGTCGGCGCGGCGTGCGTGAATACCCCGTGCGGGGTGGTGGCGTGCCACGTTCATACACGGCACTGCAATAGGCGCACGCCAGCGACTGGCATCCCGATACCGCCTGGTGATCCGGGCCGTAGACACCGTGTCGGGAACCGGATCGTGTCCGTCGGGCAGCCCCTCCTCGTTCTCGTGGTCAGGGCCACGCCAACTGCACCACCTGACTGGTGCCCGTCGTGTCGAACCCGACCTCGGGCGCCGCACTTCGATAGGAATCCATCTGATGGCATCGGGCTCACTCAACACGCGGCGTCTGGAGTCGTTCTCCGACGGCGTCATCGCCGTGGCGATCACGTTGATGGTGTTGCGCATCGATCCGCCGGTCGCAGGGCCCGGCAGCACCCTCGCCGACGTCTTCATGCGCGAGACGCTGCCGGCGATCATCTACTTCCTCATCACGTTCGCCGTGATCGTCATCTTCTGGCGCCACCACCACGACGCCTTCGCTCGTCTGCCCGCCATATGTACGCCGCAGACGTTCGTGGCGAACATGGCATTCCTCGCCACGGTGTGCCTGCTGCCCTTCGGGCTCGAGCTCTTCAACGATGAGACCGCCTCGCTGCTCACCGTGGGCGTCTACGCGGGGCTGATGTGCATCGCCACCCTGCTCCTGAACGCCCTGTGGTGGACCGCCACAGGGCAGGTGAGGCCTGAGGGAATCGTGAGCGCGATCGTGTTCCTGATGGCCATTCCACTGGCACCACTCGTGGGTGGTTGGAGCCTCATCGTCTGGTGGCTCGATGTGCCCGTGGGGTGGTTCATGCGGTGGCGGCGGAGTCGCGCCGCCTGAGCTCGGCGGTCACCTCACCGCCGACCAGGATGGTGAGCCCAGTCAGGAACAGGAACACCAGGAACACCACCACCACGCCCAGACTGCCGTACACGCGGTTGTACGACCCCAGGTGGTCCACATACAGGCGGAACATGTTGGCCACGATGAACCAACCCACCACGCCCACCAGGGCACCCGGCAGCACATGGCGCCTGTGCAGCGGGGATTCGTTCGGGGCGTAGCGGTAGAGCAGAAACAGGTAGCTGTAGAAGATGAGTGCGCCGAGCGCGGCCACGGAGTACTGCGCCGCCATGCGGCTCACCCCCGATGCGCCCACGTTGTCGAGAGCCCACTGCAGCACCGGCGGGCCGAACACCGCGAGCACCGTCGTGAGGACGAACACCAGCGCCGTGATGCCCGCCAGGCCGATGGCCACGGCCTTGCCCCGGATCCACCTGCGGTGGCTGGGCGCGAGGGCATCGTCCAACCCCGCCGGGA
>ORJL010187558.1_pt1 | contig 20777 bp, 14 predicted proteins | sample 1779941 | NCBI WGS metagenome assembly ORJL01 (sample SAMEA104232317, study PRJEB22302) | groundwater metagenome | biome: forest; feature: aquifer; material: groundwater | place: USA | collected 2011-08-07 | depth 5.8 m
TGATGTCCCCGGCAATAAATCTCGATCATCACCTGGATGGTATGACGTTCGCGTTGCAGACGATCTTGCTGGACAGGCATCCTTTACCTCCCGGAGGCGATATCATTACTTGATTTCAGGCGCTTAAGACCAAAATGGTCCCCACAACCAGGAGCGCGTTGCTCAAAAGCACCCACCGGCTGAAGCTCTCATATTTCCGGTTAAAAATAAAGGCCAGGAGCAACACCCCCAGCGGGCTGGTGCGAATCACTGCCATGACCAGAATCACCGAGCCGTACTGCAGGGCCAGATATCGGAACAATTGCGCCATATTGGTAGTAAGTCCGGAGAGGAGAGCCAACTGCAGCGATTGCCGGTCCGCCCCGAACATTTCCTTTCTATTCTTGCGGTTCAGCAATGAGGGAATGATGGCTATTGAGGCGGAGGAATAGGCGATCAGGCTGCCGGCAACGGGCGTCCCCCCGCTTTCCAGTCCCAATTTGACCAGAATGATGCTGCTTCCCCAGAATACCGCCGCCCCCAGGCCATAAAGCATTCCCAGATAAAGGGTACGACGGTCGACTTCTTTTCCCTGGTAAGCCCCCGCGGGCATAGGGCCCCGGGCTACGGTCTGCTCATTAAAAAGCGTGATGAAAGGACTCGACAAGGAGCAGAGGATGCCCAGGGTCATGAGCGCATTGATCGTTTCCCCGACGATGAGGACGGCCGCCGTGACGCTGACTATCGGCGATAAACTGGTGACGATATTGGAACGGGTTGAACCGATCAACTGGATGGATTTGTAAGCCCAGGTACGGCCGAAAGCAAAATGGATGACGCCGGAACAGGCAAAAAATATGAAAGCCTTCCCGGGGAACTGGCCCAGCTGAAATATTTCCCCGGTCACGAAGGCGGCCAGGCCGGACAAGACCGGGCCGGTGAGGATGGAGACATTAGCTACGTAGTTGGAACTGACACGAAGCATCCCCCGGCGGGTAATAACGGCGTTGGCGGCGAAAGCAACGGCACTGCCGAAAGCCAAAAGAATCCCCAGCATACTCCCCCTGCATAGCGGTAGGTAGATTGAATACTATCCGGCCCTTTTTCGTATTTCCGCCCATCTCTAACCACGATAAACAGGAATAAGCTGCCCCCCATGCCCCCGCGGTCGCAGACGTCTATCATCACCGGCCGCCGTTGTCCATTTTTTTGTCCCTCCTTCCGGTTATCCATTTACCTTGACCCACGGCCGTCCTTTCCCTATCGGTAACGGTGAGTTGACAATTCTACGATCCACACTGGATGTTCTCCTCATGCTATATATCCGGGTTGCGACCGGGCCAGATTATTTTGGGGATGTAAATTTCCGTGACCGGCGGCAGCATGCCCTTGCTCACGGTGAACTTGCTGGTCTCCAGGTACCGGGCCCGGTAAGGTCCCGCAAGGAAGCGCGGCAAGGCGTTGTCGTAAAGATAATAGTGCATGGGGACCACGATCTTCGGTTTGAGTTGTTCCACAACCTTCCGGGCGTTGTCGGGTCCCATGGTATACGTCCCGCCGATGGGTATGAGCAGGACATCGACATGCCCCAGCAGGTTAAGCTGGTCTTCATTGAAGGGTTCGCCCACATCGCCGGCATGGCAGATGCACAAACCGTCCATTTCAAAGACAAAGGCCGTCCCCCGGATCAATTCATGAGGGGCCCGCGTATGGATGGGCACGTCGTAGATCAGGACATCCTTCACGGTGATATTGATTTCGTTCCACTCGCCGCCCCAGTCTTTCATGCCCCGCAAGATGAGCGGATTGCCCTTGGGCAGATACACGTTGTTGTGATTACCCGTTTCCCGGCCCACCGTCACCACATGAGACCAGACGTCGGGCATAGGAAAGCCCATGTTGCCGAAGGGGTCGGTGATGATCTTGGTGCCCGCGCTCGAGGTGATTTGGAAGAAAGAATGGCCGAACCACTGGATCTCCACAAAACCGGGGTTTGCCACCTTGAGGAAGAAGGGGGTGTTGAGCACCAGGTTCGGATTCCGGCAGGCCGCGAGCGCCGGGCCGGCCCAGACCGGCCATCCCGCCAGCAGGAGTATAAACAGCAATAAAGACCGGGCCTTGGTACGAAATGCAGTGGCACCCTGAACTTTTCGCCGGGTGTCATTCCCAGGGCGGTGGGAAACCAGCCCAGTTATTCCCGGCTTGCGGATCAAAGCCTGTCCCCCACCTGATAGGGGGTCCGGAATGACCGCGATGTTTTTCTTTGACCTGGTACTCCCGGGAACAGGAGTGTTGTCCTTACTTTCATTCATGTGAACCTCCGGACCGATGCCGATCGGTCAACTGCCTATGGTTCAGAAAACCTGGCACGCCTCATCATCTCAAACAAGTCCCCACCGGCGGCGGAAATACCATTCCGCGCACAGCAGGACCAGAATCACCGCCATCGCCCCCGGCGTCGCCCAAAGCGGCAAACGCTTTTCTTCAAGATACCGTTTTTCCGCCGGGAGCGCGTACTCTGCGACGGCCGCAAGCACGCCGTCCCTCCCCGATACGTACTTGCCTCCCGTGGCGGCGGCGATTCTCTGCAGCTGGTCATGATCGGGGGCCGCATCGAAGCGATCCAGCGGCCCCGCGACGGCCAGGGATTCCTCCACCTGCCGGAGGGGCGTCTCGGCCTTCATGCGGTAGATGCCGCCTTTTTCCGGGCGGAAGGAGACCGTGTACTGGCCGGGCTGCCGGGTGGGTTTGAGCTGGGAGGGGATATTGACCCCCTCCGGATTGATGACCGTAAACGAAAGGGCTGGATCCGGCCCCCGGGAAGGATCAGGAGCGGCGGTTTGAATCTTCACCGCCATTTCCTGACCAGCGATAGCGGCCCTTTCCGGGAGAATAACTTGCAGCGGCTCCAGAGCGGGATCTTTCGTCAGCCACCGCACCATGCGGTGAATGAGTCTCATATAGGGCTGATTCCCTTTACCCTTCGCGACCATACCCATGTACCATTTCCATGCATAATCCGTCGCCAGGAAGAGAACTCTCCCCTTGCCGAAATCGGCGACGGTGAGGATCGGCCAGGGAATTCCCTCCGTACTCTCCAAAAGGACCGTTGCCGATTTTTTGGCATCCATCACGTTGATGCCGTCCAAAGGGGACATCTCCCGCCAGAGGGATTGAGTGTCCCCTGCGCCGGGAACGTCATCGCCGGTCCGCAAGATGGGATGCCGGTCCCCCGCCCGGCTCGCCCGCACCCGGATGGGCGCGTCCCGGCGGTAGAATTCCTTGGCGGCAAAGCGGATGGGCAAGAGGTCGCCGATGGGTGTGAAGCCGTTGGGTCCCTCATGGAAAAGGTTGGGCCCGCCGATCATGGCGAAACTGCCCCCCGCCCGGACGAAATTCCGGAGATTCTCGAGATAGGCAGGCCGCAGAAAAAGCGAATAATCGAAGTTGTCAAAAATGACGAGGTCGAAACCGGCGAGCTCCTTGACAAAAAGGGTTTCCATGGGAAATGGTATCAGGCTCTGTTCCTGGGTGGGAACATTCAGGATGTCCGAGGGGGTCCTCAGGATGACAAAAGAGAGGAGATCAAGGGAAGGATCGCTCTTCAGGGCCGTCCGCAAAAAACGGTAGTTGAGACCCGGATTGCCGGTCACCATGAGGACCCTGATCTTGTCGCGAACCACTTTGACGGAGAAGTTCAGCTGATTGTTGGCGGCCAGCTGCTCCCCGGCCTGCTTCGGGATGACCAAAGAAAGGTTTTTCCGGCCCTCCTGGCCGGGAACGAAGGACAGGGATACCGTTGCCTCTCCGGAACCGGCAGGCAGGCGGATTTCCCCGGCCGCGAGCCGGCTGGCCCCGTCTTTCAGCAAGACCGGCAGCGTCACTCCTTGATAGCCATAACTTTTTATTGTGGCGTCGATGACCGTTTCCCGCCCCCGGAAGGCCATGGCCGGCGCTTTGACTTCCTTGATGAGGACATCCCGGTAGGCGCTTTGATTTCCCAGGGGCACGGCGATTACGGGAAGCTCCGGCGCCGTCCCCTCGGGCCATTGCAAATTGCCATCGCTCAGGAGCAGGACGGCGGCATGCTTGCCGGCCAGGGCCGTCAAAGCCTGGCCCACATCCCCTTTATTCCCGCCGGCCTTGAGGAGGGACAGGTCGCCGACGGCCAGCGGCTTCGTTGCCCCGGCCAGCCCATAGATGGTCACATCAAACTTCTCGGTCAGTGACTTAAGGAGCGGGAAGAAGCCCTGCGTGAGGAGGGCCCTGGCCTCATCGAGGCGGGTGGGTTCTCCCGGCGAGGCGGATCGTCCCATGCTTTGCGACGTGTCCACCAGGACGGCCAGGGCCGGAGCTATCCGTTGCTCCTTCCGGACAACCACAGCAGGGTTCAGGGCAACGGCGATGACCAGCAGGAAAGCGCCGAGGCGGAGAGCGGAAAGGACGGCGGCCCGGCCTTTGCCCAATCTGTCCCTGAGCATACGGAACTGGATAAGGGTCAAAGCCAGGCCGAGCAAGAAAAGCAGGACAATCAGCCACCAGGGGAATACAGGGGCAATGGCAATCGGACTCATAAATTCTGCCGCCTCCGGATAAAGGGATGGTGGACCAGATCCTTCTTATAGTCGGCAGTCAGGGAATAGACGATAATGTTGACCCCCATCTTGAAAGCCGCTTGCCGCTGCAGCTCCCCCTCGGGGACACACTCGTAAAGCCACTTTCCGTACCTGTCCCGCGACCATGCCCCTGCCAGGTCATTCTGGGAATAGATAACCGGCGTCCAGTTGTCGATCGTGATGCCCTCCAGAAAGGTATTAACCTTCTGGCGGCCTCCCAGGCCCCCCGGCCCCCCGGTCAGGTAGAAACTTTGAAAAACGGAGTGGTCGGGAGGCAGCCTCGTCAGGGCGTATTCCGGCAGCACCTGCTCCATCTCCCGGCGAAAGGACCGGTCAAAACCGAACCCTCTGGCCCCCATCGTGTCTTCGGCAAAAAGAAAGCCCCCGTACGTGAGGAACCGCTTCAGGATTTCCCGCTCCGGCGGCGTAAAGGGATCAAAGGCATACCGGCCCGCCATATAAAGGAAAGGGCAGAAGAAGAGGCCGGGATCGGTAAGGCTGATGACCGGCCGATCCTTCCGGACGTCGATGCTCGTCCGCAATTCAACCTCTTCGGCCAGGGCCTCCACAAAGGAAGGATTGGGATCCCAATCTTCACCCCGGTACTTGAGCTGCGTAAAGAAAAAGTGGGGAAAGGGCGCCCCGGAAGCAACGCCCGGCCGGGCGAACAAGCCGCCGAGGGCGATCCCCAAAGCCAATTTCAGAAATTCTCGTCTAATCATATGCACCTAATCCAGATTCTCCAACGAGGGCGAATACATGGTCATTGCGGCGAAAGCCGCAACCCAGTTCCTTATTCCTGGATTCCGGAGCCTGCCCCGTACTTGATACGGAGTCAAGCCCGGAATGACTACATAATTTTTATGCCCCCCTCGTGCCCGTGACTGCTTTTTAGCAAGCCGCCGATGGCGCGCCGCAGGATGCCGTTGGCATAGATCGCTTCCACCGCCAGCAGGGCCAGGAGCAAGCCCAGGAGCCAGGGCCAAAGCTCTTCACGCCCCTCCTGAACGCCTTTTATGCCCCCGGGACCGTAACTTACGACCTTCAGGTCCAGCGCTCCGAATTTTCTCTGCAGCTCAACCGCGGTCATCTTGGCCAGATCCGATTCTTCAGGAGGGGCGTTCCTGCCCCGCCGCAGTTCTCCCGCAGGAAGGCGGAACTGGAAGATGCCGGTCCCTCCCGGCGTCCCGGCCAGTTGCCGAGGCTGTCCCCCCTCCCGGAAGGTTTCGCCGGCGGCGGAGCCGGCCGGCAAAGAGGGTCCCGCCAGTCCCAGGGCTTCCCTGACCAAACCTTGCAGAAAAGGAAGGTAGGCCGCATTCAGCGGCAGATCGTTCCAATCGCGGTCGGCGCTGGAGGCAAACAGAAACAGCCGGGACTTTCCCGCATCAGCCTCTACCAGGAGGGGATCCAGGTTATTCAGGACCAGCAGGTTTTTGGCCGTCCCCCCTATCTTGTAATACCGGGGAAAGGAGGCGTTCTTCAAGCTGCCCTCCAGGGGCAGCAGAAATTCCGGCAGGACCTGCCGGACATCGATCCGGGTCAACTCGCCGGCACCCCCGCTCCCATCGATTACTTCCTGGATCTTCCAGGAGGCCAGCGGAAACCCGTTGTAGGCCGCGGGAACGACCCGGTCACCGAGAAAGATGAAAACCGGCCGGCGCGTTTCCAGAAAAGCGGCCAGCCGGGAAAAGTCCGGCCGGGCAACGTTGAGCAGGAAGAGGACGTCGAAGCGGGTAAGGTTGACCTGGCCGATTTCGCTCTCCGCGATCACCCGGGCGGAAAAAGGCGACCCCTCTGCTCCTCCCGGATTGAGGGCGCTCGCCAGATAATAGCTTTCACCAGCCTTAAGAGAGGTCTTGGGGTCTCCGTCCACAATGAGGACCTTCACCTTTTCATGCACCTGGAGAGGGAAATAAAATACATCATCGGCGGCCAGCCGGTCGGGGTTCAAACGGACCTCGCCGTCGAGCCAGCCGGATTTTTCCACGAAAAGCTCGAAGGAGGCCTTGCCTTCCTGGCCGGGGTTCAGGTCGATGGCCTTGCGGTCGGCGAGCCTGCCGGACAGGTAGATCTGGACCAGCGCGGCGCCGGGCTGATGGGAGAGATTCGCCACGGTGACTTCCAGGCGCGCGGGAACGCCGGCCACCACCTCGCTTCCCTCCAGCCGGACATCCCGGATGCAATAATTGGCATCCCGGTCCGGGCCGCCCATTCTGATGAAAGTGACCTCCGTTCCGGGGAGGGCGCCGAGCCGGGGCGGCTCCAACTCCGCCCAGTCGCTCTTTGCCAGGTCGCTCACCACCAGGATTTCCTTGCCGCTTTTTATGCCGGCCAGTTCCCGGTAGGCCGCGGCAAAGGCCGCGGTGGCATCGCCCCGGCCGGAGGACAGGGGCACGGCCTCCAGAAACTTGAGCGCTTCCTCCGGCTTGCGCCACTGAAACCCCGCACTGCCCGGGACGCGCACCGTGGGAATCACGGCCACCCGCCCGTCAAAGCCCGCCAGGGCTTCCCGGGCAGCCCTTTTGGCCAGCGCATAACGCTCGCCCCGGTCTTCGCGATAGCCCATGCTGAGGGAGTTGTCGAGGATCACCACCTTGGCGCCCTCCCTGAGGAAGGCCAGGGCCTCGGAACGCAGGACAACCGGCCGGGCCATCATGATGACCAGGGCCGTGACGGCCAGAATCCTCAAAGCCAGGAGCAGAAAGTGTTTCAACCTTTGCGGCTTGGCCGTGATAAGCTGGGATTGCAGCAGGAGGCGGAGCGCCGCAAATTTCCTCCGGTTGGCTTTTTTCTGAGTAATCCGGTGAATGAGGATCGGCAGGATCGCGGCAGCGAGCCCAAAAAGCAGGAAGGGATTGAGAAAGGTTAGGTTCATAGGTTCACCGTGCCCTGAACTTCTGCCGCCACCGGAGGTAGCGCGCCAGGGCCCGGTCCAGACCGGCCGAAGTATCGAAAAGAACATAGTCGATCCGGTGCTGGAAGCACACCTGCCGATAGGTATCCAGGAAGGTGTGGAGGGTCTCGAGATAGGCCGGCCGGGCGGTTTGAGGATCGGTAAGGAGGGAAAGATCCTCCTCCAGATCCTCAAAGAGGGAAGATTCAGTAAAGGGGAACTCCAATTCGTCCCGGTCCATTATATGAAAGACGATGACCTCGTTGCCCCGGGAGCGAAGCTGCCTGAGACCTTTGGCGACCTCTTCCGGCTTGTCGAGCAGATCGGAGATCAGAATAACCAATCCCCTCCCCTTCAGCGAGGCGGCCAGCTCCTGCAGCACGGCGGCGGTCGCGGTCGCCCCTCGGGGCGTGGTATTTTCCAGCGCCTTCAAGATCGCGAACAGATGGTCATGGGCGGTCTTGGGAGGAATCATTGTTTCAATCCGGTGGGAAAAGGTAATCAAACCGAAGGCCTCCTGCTGTTTCAGCATCAGATAGGCCAGCGAAGCGGCCAGAATGGACCCGTAGGCAAATTTGCTGACCCCGTCGCCGGCATAGCCCATCGAGGCGCTGGCATCGACGACCAGGCAGGCCCGGAGATTCGTCGTTTCGTTGTATTCCTTGACAAAATACCGGTCAAACTTCGCATAGGCTTTCCAGTCGATATGGCGCGGATCGTCACCGTGCGCATACCCACGGTGTTCCTCAAATTCGGAGCTCATCCCTTTCGCCCGGGAAGGGTGGATGCCCACCATCATGCCGTCCACCAGGGACTTCGCCTGCAGGTAGAGATTCTTCACACCGGCCAGCACCTGGGGATCGAAATAGTTCAAGCCTTCACCTCCCGAAGGAGCTGTCCGATAATGTCGAGCGACGAAATCCCTTCCGCCTGGGCCTTGAAGTTGGTGATGATGCGGTGCCGCAGGATGGAGACTGCCACGGCCCGGACATCTTCCGTCGAAGCGACAAAACGCCCCTCCAAGACGGCCCTGGCCTTGGCCGCCAGAATGAGGTACTGCGAAGCGCGGGGCCCCGCTCCCCACTCCGTCCATTCTTTGACAAAGGGGAGGGCTTCCTCCTCCCGGGGACGCGAGGCGCGCACCAATTTGACCGCATACCCGATGACATGGGAGGAAGCCGGCACCCGGCGCACCAGTTTTTCCAGCTCCAGGATCTTTTCCGCCCGGAGCACCTTGTTGAGCGCCGGTTGATAGGAGCTGGTCGTCGCGGCGACAATCTCCGTTTCCTGATCGAAGGTGGGATAGTCGATGTCGATGTTGAACATGAACCGGTCGAGCTGGGCCTCGGGCAGGGGATAAGTCCCTTCCTGTTCGATGGGATTCTGGGTGGCCAGCACGAGGAAAGGCAGGTCCAGGACATGGGTCGCGCCCCCCGCCGTCACCTTATACTCCTGCATGGCTTGCAGGAGCGCCGCCTGCGTCTTGGGAGGGGTCCGGTTAATCTCGTCGGCCAGCAGAATATTCGTGAAGATCGGGCCCTTGATAAAGCGAAACCGGCGTTGCCTGCTTATCGCCTCTTCCTCGAGCACATCGGTGCCCGTGATGTCGGAAGGCATCAGATCCGGGGTAAACTGGACCCGGTTGAAATCAAGTTCCATGATACCGGCCAGCGTGGAAATCAGGAGGGTTTTAGCCAAACCGGGAACGCCTGTCAGCAGGCAATGGCCCCGGCAAAAAAGGGCAATCAGAATTTCTTCAATCACCTTGTGCTGTCCCACGATGACTTTTCGGACCTCGGCAAGGATTTCCGCTTTCGTGCTTCTCATCTCTTCCACCCGGGCCAGGTCCGCATCAGCTAATTGACGGTCGTCGGCTGCTTCCATTGCTTCGCTCATCTCCTCCGTCCCGATAGCGGGACAAGTACGTTCACCAAATTATTGTTGCCGGAAAAAATTCCTACTGTCCTAACAGTATGTTAGCTATCTTCCTTTCCCTTGCCGACCCCGCGTGGTCCCCCAGGGCGGCCAGGGCAGTCGCCAACCCTGCATGAACCTCGGGATTAAAGGGGTTGATTTGCAGGGACTCCTCGAAAACCTTGCTGGCCTCCCGGAAGTTTTTCCTTTGCAGATAAATCTGACCCAGCTGGACGTAGGGCGTGGGATGGTCCGGGTCGAGCTCCGAGGCCCGCCGCAGGATGGCCAACGCCTCATCGGTCTGTCCCAGGTCGATGAGCGCAGCGGAGAGGCGGTTCATAATGGGCAGGGAATCGCCCAGCTCCGTGAGCGCCCGCCGGTATTCCAGGGCGGCTGCCCGCATCCGCCCCCTTTCTTTCAGCCGGTCGCCAAGGTGGGCGCGATTTCTCGCCACCAGGGATTTGATCTCTTTCAGTTCCATGCGTCCGTCCTCCGCTTCTCCCTCCCGGACCTGGAAACGGCGGACGTTCACCGCCGGAGCGGGGACAGATTTCAAATCTGTCCCCGCCCCAGTCCCCACGCCCGCCCGGGCGGCCAAATGATCCTTCCACTCCTCTTCAAAACGGACAAAGTCCAGCCCCATTACTTCCCTGATCGCTTCACCGGCCCCCGGCGTCCGGCTCTGCGCCATCCGGGCCATGACCTGCTTCAGGGTTTCATGACCCCGGCTTTGGATGATGAAATCGATGGCCGATGCGGACTGGGCATAGGCCAACTGGACCTCTTCGGGCGTTTCGAGCCGCAGGAGCGAGGGTTCCATTTTATCAAACCCGATCAATTTACCGTCCTTAAGCGCCCGGGCCAGCAGGGCCTGATAGAGGGGCGAGAGGTAGCCGGGACCCCGGCGCCACTTGTCTTCCTCGTACTTCGCAAAACCTTCGTGGAACCAGATTGGCGCCTTGTTCGCCGTTAATTTCACGATGAGGTAATGCATGTACTCGTGGCTGATGGCGTCCAGCCAGCGGTAACCGTGCACCAGGGCCCGGGGAGAGAGGAACTGCAGCTTGTTGAATTTTGCCAAACCTACCGCTCCGGCCACTTCAATGTCCCGCGCCGAAAGCGCCGAACCGCGGTAGAAGGCGCCGGCGTCGCGAAACAGCTCCACCCTTACTTTTTCCCGGGGCGTAAAGCCGTAAAGCCGGGCCATGGCCTGCTGCGTTTTTTCCAGGGTCTCGGCTAAATAATCAACCAGCACTCCGTCCTGTTTTTCGTCCAAATAGATTATAAAATTAGGTGTTTCATACTTCTTGTAAGGCGCCAGCGCTTTGGCCGTCTCGGCAATGAAGAGGGCAAACCCCCGGCGCAGTTCATCCTCGCCTCCCGCCGCCAGGGACCGCTCCATCAGCCGGAGGGCTTCCTGGTAGTCGCCCCGGTGATAGGCGATGTTCGCCGCCGTTGCCAGCAGGTCCCCATTCCCGGGGTGTTCGGCCAGCGCCCTTAAGACCTCGGGCCAGACATTTTCCACCTCCCAGCGTTCCACCTTCGCCTCCAGCAACTGCAGCGTCTCCGGCAGCGTTGCCGCCCAGCAGGGGGAAACCATCAAGAAAAACAGCATTATTACCAAGATCTTCTTCATTCCGTCAAACCTCGGAAATATTTTTCCACCTCCCGCCGGTACCGGGACGGGATATCCTCTTTCAAGGCCTCCATGACCTTCTCTCTCAAGACCGGCGGCGCCTTGTAGGCCCCTTTGGCGGGCGGGGCAAACTCCTCACTGTCAACACCCGTATATCCCCGCTCCAGCGGCTGGTTGACTTTGGGCTGGGGCAGGGTGGGCATGGCACCCCAGGGCCCGTAGTACCAGCCGGCTCGGGGGTCATAAACAAAGGGATACCCCCAGCGGTTGGCCTGCATGCTCATCGCCATTTGCTGCGCCATCTGCTGGGCCATCTGCTGCATCGCTTCGTTCGCTTTGGTCAGGTACCGTATCGCTTCCGCTTCCGAGGGGATGGCGCCCGGGGCATCTTCCTGGCGCAACTTTTCCGAGGCCTGCCCCATGGCGCCGGCCGCCCCCTGGAGATCACTAATGATCTCCGTATCCATGCCCGGAAAAAGCTGGGACAACATATCCAGGGCAGCGCCCAGTTCACTCGTCTTCTGATGAAGTCTTTCCTGGCGGGTGGACAAGTCGGGAAACTCCCTCTTGTTGCCTTCGGACATTACCTCGCGCTTATGGGGACTCAAGGCCTGCAAACTTTTCCGCAGCTCGGCGAGCAGCCGCCGGGCCGCCGGCCTTTCCGCCAGTTCTTTTTCCATACCTCCGGCCAGCTCCCGCAATCTTTCCACCCGCCGTTCTGCCAGCGCTTTTGCCATTTCGATAAGCGACTCTTGCTGTTCGGAAGTCAGGAGACCCTGGAGCTGCTGCAGATTCTCTTGCAGGAGCGGCGTCATCTTTTCCAGCCGCCCTTCGATTTCCGCGGCGAGCAACCGCCGCAACTCCCGGTCGATCGTTTCCGTTCCCGTGAGGATCCCTTTCTGCTCCGCCACGATCGCCTCCAACAGGCCTGATTGGCGGGACATCTCCGACTGGAGACGATCGAAGGACCCCCTGGTGGCCTGAGCGCCGGCCCGGCCCATGGCCGCCATCATCTCCATGAGATTTTGGAGCAACCGCTGGGCGGCGGCCTGGGCCCCTTTCAGGTCCCCGGCCAGCAGCCTTTGTTGAATTTCGTTGAGATCAGCGAGGAAATCCTGGACATTCAAACCCTTCAGTTCCGGATTGTTGATAAATTCGTCGGGCAGCGAGGCCGCCATCCGGCTCATAGCCTCCATGACCTGGCGGGTAAGTTCCTTGAGCTTTTCCAGCTCTTTCATCATGCCGGGGAGTGATTCCGGCTCAAGCGCTCCCTGCTGGTCCTGCAGGGCGTCCAGGAGCCGCCTTTGCCGGTTCTTGATTTCACCAGCCAGGGCCTCCACTTCATGCATCCTCGCCTTCTCCACAATATCCTCGGCCAGCAGGGCAAACCGCTCCATCTCCTGGGTGATCTTCTCCGGGGAAAGCTCGGCGAATCTCCGGTGCAGATTGGCCAGGTTCCGTTTCAAGGACTCCAGGTCATACCGCTCGACTTTTTCCTTTTCCAGCCGCTCCAGGTACCGGTCCACCTTTTCCGTTATCCCTTCAATATCATTTGCCAACTCTTGCCGGTTTTTAGTCTCTTCCTGATGATCGGCCAACAGATCGAGCAGGGCGTCGGCAATCTCCCGGGCCTGCTCTGCCTCCCGGGCGGCATGAACCGCTTCATCACGCATATGGAGGGTAAAGGTCCGGGAATAGCCGGACTTGGGACCGGAAACTGTATCGTTGTCCCACACCTCCAAAAGATAGGTCACGCGATCCCCCGCAGTCAGCGAGAGGGTTGCCAGGTCCCAGGCAAATTGTTCCGGTCCCGCGGAGCGACCGTCCTGGGGGGCCTTCAGGGTGAGGGATCGTTGTATCCCTGCTATTTGATAGATTAATTTGACGGCGGTCACCCCAAAATCATCTCTCACAGTGTAGGTAAGCGGCAGGAGCTCATTTCCCGAGATCTCGATATCCTCTTTGGTACTCAGGATCTCCGCTTCCGGATATTTATCCGGGATCAGGTTGATCCGGTACTGGACGGGAGCGGCGTTGGCAAAGCCCAGATCGTCCTTGACCGCCAAATAATAGGTGCCGGGATAAGAAACCAGGAGCTTTCCTTGCAGCCGGTCCCCGGCCACCTTCAGGGGAAACTGGTTTTCCCGGTTCAGCATCAGGAATCCCTCGGTGACCGCCTTGGTCGCCTGGGCCTCCAGGGCGACGACCGTCCCTTTCAGGGCTTCAATATGACCTCCCTCGCTGACCGTCCGGGGCAGGTGCGTGTAACTCGGTGGAATTAGTGTTAGTTTCATCTTACCGATGGCCGGCGCTTCCACGACCCGGACACTGTAAGCGGGAGACTGGGCCCGGGCGCTCGCGGCCTGATAGCGGAAGGAAGCCTGGGCCGAAGCGATCCGGCCGGTGAATCCACCCTGGCCCCGGGGCTCCATATCGATCAGCATCGCCTCCCCGCCCTCCGGCCAGACCCGGAGAGCAAGACGGTCCGGGATGTAACCGCTGGCGGTTGCCTTGATGGCGAGCGGGGTGCCGCGTAACACGATGGCGGGGGCCGGTTCCAGAGTGATGGATGTTTCTCTCAGGGGCAGGGCCGAGAATGGATGAAAAATGGCAGCCGAAGAGCGGCCAAGGAAATGAGCGTCCAGGACCGAGACGACCGCTAAAACCGCAAGCAGGGGGAGGAAAAACTTCAACAATGACCTTGATTTTTGGTAATCTACAACGTCGCCGGGAGGGATGACCGCCGCCGCCAAGGCTGTTTTCCGGAGGTGGGCGGCCACCAGGCTGCCGGAGAGATGATCGGCTGCCGCTGCCTCCCGGTATTGCTGAAAAAGCAGCAGGGCGTTGGTAAGGTCATCCTTCAGCCGGGGCAGCTTTTCCTCGACCCCTCCGGCCACCTTGAGCAGCGGCGGCCGGAACGCGGTCCTCACCAGTCCCCACAAGAGCAGCAAGATCAGGGTGCTCAGTCCCAGAAGATAATAGACGAAGGGCAGGTAGGGGAGGGCATCCTGCAGCTTCTGAACGAAGAAGCTCCCCAGGACCAGGGCGAGAAAAACCGAGACCAGTCTCAGAAAAAATTCCAGGGCGGTGATGAGCTGTAAACGAACGGCAAAGTCCCTGAGAATCCTTTCAATGCGGCCATAATAACGAAGAAGCCTCGTTTGGGACACCATTTATCAGAATTCCCTCTGCGGCAGCGGATCAATCCGCGCCGGCAGCCCGCATCTACGCCCGGCAACGACAGGAGGACACACCCGGTATCGGCCCGTCAGCCTGCCTGATTATAGCATAACCAGTTGTGTGCCAGCTTGTCAACTCGGATTTCGCCGCCACATTTGTCCTTGACATCGGGCGCGCTTTTTCTTACATTTTCATCTATATAAGCAAGTTCCCGATACATTGACCGAACATCAAACATCCTCAACAATTCGTAAAGCCGCAAAGGGGTTAAAATGAGAAAATTCATCGGGCTGGTGTTTTTAGTTGTCTTCCTTTTCATTGCTTTCTTTAACAGGGGGATTTCCCTTTACACGGATTGGCTTTGGTTTCAAGAGGTTGCCTACACTCAAGTCTTTACCACAATCCTGACTTTTAAGCTCCTGTGGGCCGTCGTGTTTGGCGGGCTTTTTGCCGCCCTGGTCTTTTTCAACGTCCGGCTGGCGGCCCAAAGGCCCTGGGACATTCCCTTCGCTCGGGAGGACAATGTAATTCAACTGCCCCTTCCTGAGCTGATCCATCCTTTACTCCAACGCCTGCTCCTGCCCGTCGCCCTGATCCTGGGAGTCTTATGCGCCCTGATGGCAGCCGGGGCCTGGGAATCATCCCTCCTCTTTTTTAACGCCGTTTCTTTTGGGCTCAAAGACCCTCTTTTTGACCGGGACATCAGCTTCTATGTCTTCCGCCTGCCGGCCCTGACGTCCCTGTATAACTGGCTTAACGTCACCCTGGGGATAACCCTGGCGGCGACCGTCTTCACTTATCTGCTCTATCGCAAGGTCCAGTACTCGCCGCGCGGGCTCTTCCTCGACGGGCAGGCAAAGATCCATATCTCCATCCTGATTGTGTTTCTGCTCGTGGTTAAGGCCGGAGGGTACGTCCTGGATACCTATGAACTGCTTTACTCTCCCACCGGAGCGGCTTTCGGCGCCAGCTACACGGATGTCTTCGCCTCCCTGCCCGTTTTACGCGTGATGAGCTTTTTGGCTCTGGCCGCCGCCGGATTTTGCGTTTTCCAGATCTTTCGACCGGGCTTCCGGTATCTCATCATCGGTGTAGGCGCGCTGATTTTGGTCCATATCTTAGGATTAAATTTCTATCCGTCGCTGGTCCAGCGTTTTATGGTGGTGCCGAACGAGATTGACGCGGAGCGCGAGTTCATCAAACGCAACATCGAGTTTACGCGGCGGGCCTACGGCCTGGATAAGGTCGAGGCCCAGGAGTTTCCGGCCGAAGAACAACTCACCGCCCGGGATATCGAGCGCAACGCACCTACCATCAAGAACATTCGTTTATGGGAACCCCAACCGCTACTGGCCACTCTTTCGCAGCTGCAGGAGATCCGCACCTATTACAAATTCACCGATGTGGACAACGACCGTTACATGGTGGACGGGACCTACCGCCAGACCATGCTTTCGGCGCGGGAGCTTTCCCACGATCATCTACCGAGCCGCATCTGGATCAATGAACATCTCATTTACACCCATGGCTACGGCGTAGTTTTCGGACCGGTCAATCAGGTCACTCCCGAGGGTTTGCCGGAATTCTTCATCAAAGACATCCCGCCGGTTTCCAGCGATTCGGTCGTGGTAACCCGGCCGGAGATTTATTACGGCGAGAAGGCCAACGATTACGTCTTCGTGAAGACCAAGGCCCAGGAACTCGATTATCCCGCCGGGGATCAAAACGTTTATACGGCCTACGACGGCGTGGGGGGCGTACCCATCCGCTCCTTCTGGCGCCAGCTGCTCTTTTCCGCCCGCTACGGAACCTTAAAGATCAGTCTTTCCAATGATATAACCAATGAGAGTCGCATTCTCTATCATCGCCAGATCCACGAGCGCGTGCAGAAGATCGCCCCCTTTTTGACCTTCGATCACGACGCTTATCTCGTCATCGCCCAAGGGGGGCGCCTCTTCTGGATCATCGACGGCTATACGACTACCGCCCACTATCCCTACTCGGCGCCGACCGGGAGGATGGGAAATTATATCCGCAACTCAGTGAAGGTCGTCGTGGACGCTTACAATGGGAAGGTGAGCTTTTACATCAGCAGCCCCGATGATCCGATCATTCTGGCCTATGGAAAGATCTTTCCTAATCTTTTCCAGCCCCTGGACGCGATGCCGGAAGATATCCGCGCTCATATTCGCTATCCCCAGGACCTCTTTACCGTCCAGGCCCGCATGTATGCCACTTACCACATGCAGGACCCGCAGGTATTCTATAACAAGGAAGACCTGCTCAGCATTCCCCGCAAGGCCGCGTACGCCGGAGAGCCGGAACGGGTTCCGGCCGTAGGGCCGGTAAAGGCGGAGGCCCCGGAAAAAGAAACGGACCCCTATTATACCATCATGCGCCTGCCCGGGGAGAAAAAGGAGGAATTTGTCCTGCTGCTACCCTTCACTCCCAATAAGAAAGACAACATGCGGGCCTGGCTGGCGGCGCGCAGCGATCCGCCCAATTACGGCAAACTCATCGCCCTGGACTTCCCCAAGGCCAAGCTGGTCTACGGACCAAGGCAAATCGATGCCCGGATCGACCAGGATGCCTATATTTCCCAGCAGCTCAGTCTCTGGAGTCAGCGCGGATCACAGGTAATACGGGGGAATCTGCTGGCCATCCCGATTGAGAAGTCCCTTCTCTACGTTCAACCCCTCTATCTTGCTGCCGCGAAGGGGTCGCTCCCGGAACTGAAAAGGGTAATTACGGCCTTCGGCAACCAGATTGCCATGGAGGAGACCCTGGAAGGGTCTCTCCAGAAGCTTTTCGGCGGACGGGTGGCGGCCGGACCGACGCTCCGGGAGGCGGCGCTTCCGGAAAAAGGAAGCGATACCAGGGAACTGTCCGAACGCATCAGGGCCCTCTACCGCCGGTCCCAGGAGCTCCTGCGCCAGGGGAATGAGGAGCTCCGGAAGATGGAGCCGCTGCTTGAGGAGCTGCAGAAAGGCCGCTGACCGGGGCAAAGACGCCATGTCATATACCGGCAGGCAATGCCGACAGCGTGGGGGAGGCGACCAATCTTAAAGAGAAGAAAAAAGATCCTCATCACCGGCGCCACCGGTCAGATCGGATCGGAATTGACCATCGCCCTCAGGCAGGCCTACGGCGAAGCCAACGTAGTCGCCGCGGGGCACCGGCGCGAGCCCGACGCCGAACTGCGGGAAAGCGGACCTTATCGCCGCCTCGATGTCCTGGAGGCCGCTCAACTGCAGCAGGCGGTGCGGGAGGACGGCATCGACACCATTTTTCATTTGGCCTCGCTGTTGTCGGTGGTGGCAGAGCAGCAGCCGCAACGGGCCTGGGAGATCAACATGGGCGGTTTGAACAACGTCCTGGAGGCAGCCCGCGAGTATCGTTGCGCCCTGTTCTTTCCCAGCTCCATCAGCGCCTTCGGCCCCGGCACTCCGCAAGAAAATACGCCCCAGGTCACCGTCCAGCGTCCCAACACCCTCTACGGCATCACCAAGCTCACCGGCGAACTCCTGTGCGACTATTACCACCGCCGCTTCGGGGTCGACACCCGCGGCCTGCGTTTCCCGGGCCTCATTTCCTACCGGACCCCGCCCGGCGGCGGCACGACCGATTATGCCGTGGAAATCTTTTACGCCGCCCTGCAGGAAGGCCGCTACTCCTGTTTTCTGAAGCCCGATACCCGGCTCGACATGATGTACATGCCCGACGCCGTGCGCGCGGCTATGACCCTGATGGAAGCGGACGGCGGACGGCTCGGCCACCGCAATGCCTACAACGTGACGGCCATGAGCTTTGCACCCGAAGAACTGGCGGCCCAGATCCGCACTTCCCTGGCCGATTTCCGCATCAGCTACGACGTCGATCCCCTGCGCCAGGCGATCGCCGATTCCTGGCCCCGGCACATGGATGACGGCGCGGCCCGCGCCGAATGGGGCTGGGAACCCCATTATGATCTGGCCGCCATGACGCGGGATATGCTCAGGCAGCTGGCGGTGAAACTGGGTAAACCACTGGAGTAGAAACATGGGACTGGATAAGTTGCAACCCCGACTGGCGGCCAGCCTCGATCAGTTGGCCCGGAGCGGTGCGCGGAAAGGCGAAGAACGGGTCATCACTGGCCGGCTGCCGCCCCGGGACGGCTTCGGCCCGCGATATTTACTGAAAGGCCACGATAAGCGGGCTTTCCTGCGCATGAACGCCAACGACTATCTCGGCCTCGCCCACCACCCGCAGGTGATCGCCGCGGGGGAAAAAGCCGCCCGGCGCTTGGGCGCCGGCCCCGGTGCGGTCCGCTTCATCAGCGGCACCTATGCGCCCCATATTGAACTGGAAGAGCGCCTCGCCGCTTTCCACGGGCGAGAGGCGGGCATGGTGTTCAGCGCCGCCTACGCCGCGGTCCTGGGGGTGCTGCCCCAGCTCATCACCGGCGAGACCCTGGTGGTCAGCGATGCCCTCAACCACAACAGCATCATCAATGCCCTCCGCCTCGCCCAGCCCGCCGCCAAGGCAATTTACGGGCACCTGGACACGGCGGAGCTGGAAGATATCCTGGTGCGGCACGCGGGGAAGGTCAGCCGGGTCGTCGTGGTCACCGACGGCGTCTTCAGCATGCGCGGCGACCATGCCCCCCTGGATGAAATCGCCGCGCTCGGCAGACGTTATGAAGAATACTTTGTGGAAGGCTTGATCACCATAGTTGACGACTCCCACGGCATCGGCGCTTTGGGCGCCACGGGCCGGGGCACTGAGGAAAAAACTGCGGCGGCGGCGGCCGATATTCTCATCGCCACCATGGGCAAGGCCCTGGGTGTCAACGGCGGCTACGTGGTGGCGAGCCAGACCGTCATCGACTACCTGCGCGAAACCGCACCCTTCTATATCTATTCCAACCCCCTTACCCCCTCGGAAGCCGCCGCCGCCCTCGCGGCGCTGGAAATTCTCGACAGCAGCGAAGGCCTCGGCCTGCTTGCCCGGCTCCGGACCCTGGCCGCCGGCCTGCGCGCGAGCTTCCAGGAGCGGAGTTACGAAACCATCGCCGGCGAACATCCCATCGTGCCCCTGCAGATCCGCGACTCCGCAAAAACCCGGGAGCTGGTAAAGCGGCTCTTCGCTGGCGATATCCTGGCAACGGGGATCAGCTACCCCGTCGTTCCCGCCGGGGATGAGGAGATCCGCTTTCAGGTTTCTGCAGAGCACACGGCCAGAGACATTGACTATCTGCTCCGGACTTTAAAGACGGGGATCGGGGCTCAGGGGCCGGGGTAAAAAGCAGATGAGGGAATTTCTGGCCGGCATGCTCATGATCATTCATTTCGCCTTCATCATCGGCATGGTCATGGGTTTTTTCCTGGTGGTCATCGGCTTTTTCCGCAACTGGAGCTGGAGTCGCAATCCCTGGTTCCGCTCTCTCCATGCCGCTGCTATTCTCTTTGTTACATTGGAGGCTTGGTTGGGCGCGATCTGCCCGTTGACAGCGTGGGAAAACGCGCTCCGCGAAGGCGGCGGCTACGGAGAATCGTTCATTGCCTTTTGGCTTACGCAAGTGATCTACTATGACTTTCCAGTCTGGGTTTTCACCCTGGCCTACACCGTTTTCGGGGGGCTCGTGGCCCTGATGTGGCACCTGTCGCCGCCAAGATTTAAACGAAAGTTCAGCGCTTAAAAACGCTGAACAGTTTATCGAGCCCCCCCTTTTCGAGCCCGGCAACGGCATCGAGCTCTCCGGCGTCGAGCCATATCCCTTCGCAGGCGGAACACTTGTCCACCTTCACTCCCTTGTAATCTATCTCAATCAACTCCATGCCGCACTTGGGACATTTCATGAAGTGGAGCTCCTTGAGCTTCCGCCTCTCCTCCTCGGCAAGGCGCTTTTGTATTTCCTCTTTTGCCGCCTTGATTTTTTCATACTCCAGCCGGGCAAAATACTCTTCTTCTGCTTCTTTCGGTTTCTCCACCTTGGCCATCTCCTTTCCGATTGCAATCTGTGGGGGTAGGGAACGGGGATCGGAGTCTGCCCCCGATCCCCGTCTTTTCTTATCTGCTCAAGGGACCGAAAATTTCCTTCGCCCACTTAGTCTCATATTCAGTCTTCTTGATTAAGAAATCCTCTTCTTCGCTGACGAAATACTTGATGCCGGGTTCCCGCAGGTCATCTTTGCTGAGATGGTCGGTCGGCACGTCGAGCCGGGCGCTCTCGGCACCGACTGTCTTGGAATACAGCGTTTGCCCTTCCTTGCTCAACAACCAGTTGACGAATACCTTGGTCGCATTGGGGTGCGGCGCGCGGTCAAAATAGCAGAACAACCCCGGGCCGCCGCCCAGCCAGGTGCCCTCTACCGGAATGAGGGGTTTGATGGGTGAGCCGACCTTGATAAAACTCTCCAGGATATCCGGTTGGGCACCGATAGCGATGGCGTACTTGCCGCGGGCCAGGCTTTCCGTTTGGAGGCGCTGGTCACGGGTAATGACCGGTTCCTGTTTCACCAGGGCCCGCATGTAATCCAGGCCGGTATACTTGTCCGCCACCACGGCAAACCAGCGCGAA
>ORJL011373455.1_pt1 | contig 20766 bp, 16 predicted proteins | sample 1779941 | NCBI WGS metagenome assembly ORJL01 (sample SAMEA104232317, study PRJEB22302) | groundwater metagenome | biome: forest; feature: aquifer; material: groundwater | place: USA | collected 2011-08-07 | depth 5.8 m
ACCGGGTGGCCGGTCACGCCCCTCGTCGCCGCATCTCGCAGCCGCAGCGCGGTTCCACCGCAAACCGGGCGCGGGGCGGCTGTCCGCGCAAATCCCAAACCCCAAATCCCAACCCCGCGATGGAGCGCGGCGAGGCATGGGAGGCGCCTCCCCCGACATCGTCGGATTTGCTGGGAATCTCACGGATCGTAGAGCAGAGGCCTGGCTGCAAACCCTCCGGGAGGACGGCGGCGCGCGATTCATGAAGCCGCCCTTCGGCTCCCCCACGCTCAGCTTCCCGGAGCCCTGGCCTGGCCAGGGTCTTCCTGGATCGGCCTGCCGTCGTTCTCGATCGTCCCCGAGGCCGAGACCGAGGTCACCCGCTCCGGCACCGCGAGCGCATTGCCGCACTTGTAGCAGTTGATCGAGGCCCCGGGCCGGAACATGATCACATTGTACTGCGTCTGACAGTGGTTGCAAGCGACGATCCGCAGCTTCTGGTACTCGAGGACCGTCTGAACCTGATCGACCGTACAGAATCCCTTCTTGACCAGGACCTCCCCGAGCCGAAGGAAGATGTCCTCTTCCACCTTCGCCTGCACTCGCACCGCTTCGTTCACCTGGGTCGAGGTCGCGAAGCCGAGCTGCACCACGAGCCGTCCGAACAGGCCGTCCGCGCGCTTCTCGCGCGAGTGGATCGCACGTTCCTGGAGGTTCTTCCGCTGGATGTCGATGATCACCTGGAGCTGAGCCTCGGTGACGTACTTCTTCTCCAGCAGGATCATCCCCAGCGGCCGGTGCTCCTTCTGGGACTCCTGCAGCTTTACGCACTCGTCGACCTGCCCCTCGGTCACGTACCCCGAGGAGACCGCGATCTTTCCGAACAGAATGTCGGCTTTGCTGAGCATTCGTCACTTCTTCTCGTGGAGCAGCCGGTCGCGGACGAAATCAGCCCGCGCCTCGTCGCGCTGCTGGGACTCGAGCGCCTTCCCCGATACTTTCTGCAGGTGCGCCGGCTGGGTGAAGATGAAGATCTCGTTGACCTGCTTGGGCCGAACCGGGAGCAAATCGAGGTGCATCCCGAGCCGAACGAAACTGAGCAGTTCCATGGTCTCTTCGCTGCCGATCACACGCGCGTTGGTCAGAATCCCCCAGGCACGGTAGATCTTGTCCTCGAGCCGGGACCGGTGCTCCGACTGGAGCTTGGCGCGCCACTCGCGCTCGAAGCGGGCGATCGCCGGGACGACCTCCTGCATCTCCGCAAGAATCTCGGCCTCGGTCTTCCCCAGCGTCGCCTGGTTGGAGATCTGGTAGAAGTCCCCGGTGGCCTGGGTCCCCTCGCCGTAGAGGCCGCGGACGGTGAAGCTGATCCGGTTGAGCGACGCGAACACCTTTTCGAGCTGCTTGGTCATGACCAGGGCCGGCAGGTGGAGCATGACCGACACCCGCATCGCGGTCCCCGCGTTGGTCGGGCACGCGGTGAGATAGCCGAATTGGGTGTCGAACGCCCAGGTCAGCCGGCGCTCGAGCGCGTCATCGACCCGGTCGATTTCCGCCATCGCGGACCCCAGCTCGAAACCGGAGCGGAGGACCTGGATCCGCAGGTGATCCTCCTCGTTGACCATGATGCTCAACGTCTCCTCGGGGGAGAAGGCGAGCCCGCGCACGCCGTCGTGGGTAGCGTGCTCGCGGCTGATGAGATGTCGCTCGACGAGGAAAAGGCGGTCGAGCGGGTCGAGCTCGGCCATCGGCAGGTAGGCGACATCGACCCCCAGGCCGGGGGTGAGAATCTCCCGGCGCACCTTCTCCTCGACCTGCACCCGCGTCTCCGGGGAGGCCTGGGTGAGGAAGGAGAAGTCGCGCAGGTTGCGCGCCAACCGGATGCGGCTGGAGATTACGATGTCGCTCTCGGGCCCCGTCCCCCGGATCCACTCGCCGGTGCGGGTGACGAGTGCATCGAGGGCGGCGGCGGACGCCCCGCTCATGGCTTCTTTTCTCCGGCAGCGAGTTGGTCCTTGAGGCTGCGGATGCGATTGCGCACGGTCGCCGCCTCCTCGAAGGCTTCCTTGTGCACCAGCCGCTGCAGGCTGGACTCGAGGGCCGAGATCTCGCGGGCAAGCACGGCGGCCTGCTCGGCGCGGCGCGGGATCTTGCCGGTGTGGGTCGTGGCGCCGTGGATCTTCTCCAGCAGCGGGAGGATCCCGGTCCGGAAAACGGTGTAGTCATTGGCGCAGCCGAAGCGGGCCTTGGCGCGGAACTCGCCATAGGTCATGCCGCAGTCGGAGCACTTCGGGTCCGGGCCCGCGCGCGCCGAGGGCTTGGCCGCCAGCGCCTGCTGAAGGTGCTCGACCAGGCCGGTCGGAAATGCGCTCTTGTACGACACGCCCTTCTGGCGCGCGCAATCGTCGCAGAAATGAAGCTCGCGGATCCCGCCCTTCGCCACCTCGGTGAGGTGGACGGTGGCAACGTTCTTGTGACACAACTCGCAAACCACGCCGGTCACCCTTGCATGATCTTCTGTTTTTCCCAGCGAAGCAGCTCCGTGACCTCGCTCAGCGTCCGGCCGCGCCGGATCTCCGCACGCAGGCGGTTTTCCTTTTCCAGGACGTCCATCGCCCGGTTCGCCACCTCGACCGCGCGCGCCCGCGGGACCACCACCACGCCGTTGTCGTCGCCGACGATCCAGTCGCCGGGCGAAACCGGAACCCCGAACACCTTGATCGTCACCCCGGTCTCGCCGAAGCCCTTCGGTTCCCCCGCGGTCGGCGTGACGATCTTCGCGAAACCGGCGAAGCCGATCTTGCGGATCGAATCAACATCGCGGATCGCCCCGTCGATCACCACCCCGGCGATCTTCCTCTGGAGCGCCCCCTCGCTCGCGAGCTCGCCCCACACCGCGGGGCCCGCGCCCCCCGCGTCGATCACGATCACGTCCCCCGGTTCCGCGTGCTCGATCGCCTCCACCGGCTTCGCCCAGTCGCCGGGGTAGGTGCGCACGGTGAAGGCGGGCCCGACCATCTTGGCTCCGGCCAGGATCGGGATCACCCCCGGCAATTCGCCGCAGCGGTGCATGGCGTCGCTCAAATTCGGCGTCGAGACCTTGTCGAACACTTCCCGAATGCCTTCGCCGCCCGAGCGCTTGAACAGCTCGCTGGCCACCCGCTCTCCGGTCTCCATCGCACGCAGGATATCGCGAGCGGCCTTCTCCGCGTCGGGCGACTTGGTGATCGCCCCGCCCACGATCACGATGTCCGCCCCCTGCTTCACCACGTCTGCCGCGCTTTCGCTGTTGATTCCCCCGGCCACCGCCACCGGGAGGGACACCGCCGCGCGGACCTTGCGCAGCCGATCCAGCGGGTCTTTCCCCGCCATCTGCTCGTCGATCGGGCAGTGGACGCTCACGAACCGCGCCCCCCAGGCCTCCACCTCCCGGGCGCGGGCCGCCGGGTCCGGATGACCCACCAGGTCCACCCCGATGTGGATCCCGTAGTTCTTCCCCGCCTCGATGCACTCCTTGATGCACTCGTCGGAGGCGACCCCGAGCACCATTCCCACGTTCGCCCCGGCCTTGGCTGCGGCTTCCATCTCGATCCGGCCGGCATCCATCGTCTTCATATCGGCGATCAGGGTGTGCCCGGGGAATTCGCGCCGCAGCGCCCGGATCGAGTCCAACCCTTCGCTCTTGATCAGCGGAGTACCCGCCTCGATCCAGGAGGCGCCGCCCTTGACCGCCTCCCGCGCCGCCTCGAGGGCGCGCTTGAGTTCCAGAAAGTCCAGGGCGACCTGCAGGACTGGCTTCAAGACGATCCTCGTAAGCGCAAAGAGCCGGGGCAGATGCGTTCAAGCGTCTGCTGTTGATTATCGGGCGGCGATCCGGCAAGTCAAGCCTTTTCCCGGACCCGGCATCGGACTACCCACATCGCGTGACGAGGCATTAGCGCAAACGGACCGCCTTGCCCTTGCCCTTGCCCACTTCCCGACGAGAGAGGGCAAGAGCAAAGCACGACGACGGAATGCGACCATCGTTTAGGGCTTATGCCTGGTCACGCCACATCGCAATAGGCGGGGGATGCGGAATGACCCGGATCCTCGGGCGCGGTGCGAACGCGCGCAGCGGACGGCTGAGGGAATCGCCGGCGCAACCCTGCGACGGGAGTCCCGTGACCTCGCAGCTTATTTCGGCAATTCCGGATTTTCTCTTGACCCTGATCGAAGGGCTGATCTATCATTTGACGTCGTGCAGGTAAGTCCTTGGAGGTGTGGTCATGGGCCTGACGCGGTACGGGCTTGCGCTCGTCGCCCTGGTCGTCGTGACCTGCGGCAGCGCGCTCCCCGGGCTCACGTCCCGCGAGCCCCGCCCCGCACCCGCTCCGGTGTTGCTTCCCGAATCGACCACCGTGCTGCTCGAGCCGGAATCCGATCCGAGCGTGGCGAGCAGCTTTGCAGAAGACTCTATCTCCTTTCCCCATCCTTCCTTCGGTGAAGTACCGCCGGGCTGGGTGTACTGGAAGACGGTCACCGCCCGGGTCACGGCCTACGACCCTTCGTACCGCTGCTGCGGGGATTCCGCCGACGGGAAGACGTCGACGATGACCAACGCCTGGAAGCTGAACGGGATCGCGGTAGACCCTGACGCCATCCCGTACGGCACCCTGGCGAACATCCAGGGGATCGGCCTGCGGGTGGCTGACGATACCGGCGCAGCCATGCGCCGGAGCTGGCAACGGGAGGGTGTTTTCCACATCGACGTGCGCTTGAAGTATTTCTACCAGGCGCGGAACTGGGGGGTGAAGGTCCTTCAGGTTCCCCTGTTCCGCAAGATCGACTGAGCGCACGCCAAGCCGACCGGAAGCATCGATGGTGAGCCTGCGCTCGTATTCCCTCCGGCTGTCCCACCGGGTGCCGGTCGAAGGCAAGCCCGGCTGGCTGCTCGGTCTCGACCTCGTCTCCGCGGTACCGCCCGACGAAGCGTTCATCGCGCGCGCAGCGCAGCGCTTCCTCGCCACCGGCGATGACGCGATCACCCGGATACTCGAGCAGGCATCGCAGCAAGCGCTCGCCGGCGCGGCCGTTCCCCCCCCTCCCGACGGGTCCGCCCATTCGGCGCGCAGCTGGGCGCTGGCTCTGCTGCACCGCATCGACGACGGTCTGACGGAGCTGGGGCACGCGCTGCTCCAGTTGGAGGTGCGCGCGGTGCCGGAGGGCCGCCCCGGCGACGAGGAGTTCTACGTCGCGGTCTCGCACCCGCGCTGGCCGTCCCCGCACGTGGAGGAGGGGGATCTCGGACCGGCTTCGAGCGAAATCTCGGTCGTGCTCGTGACGGTGCCCGACGCGGAATCCGGCGCACGGATCGCGCGCACCGTGGTCGAAGAGCGGCTGGCGGCGTGCGTGAACGTGCTCCCCGGGGTGAGGTCGATCTACCACTGGCAAGGGAAGATCTGCGACGAGCCGGAAGGGCTGCTGGTGATCAAGACCGCGACCGACCGCTTTCCTGCGCTGATGCGGCGGCTCAAGCAGCTGCACCCGTATTCGGTCCCCGAAATCCTCGCCTTTCGGCCGCACGACGGCTGGCCGGACTACCCTCGTTGGGTCTGCGAAGCGACCCGTGCGGTCCCGCCCACGCCGTGACCGACGACCCGGATCCGGGGCCGCTCCCGCCGACGCGCCGGGAGCGGTGGTCGGCGCTCACCGGAGCCTTCGCCCTGGCGGGTGGGACGCTGGGGATTCTGTGGGCCCGGGAAGGTCCCGCGATCGCGCTTCAGGCCGCCGGCTATCTCGCCGCTTCCGCGGTAGGGCTCGGGAAGCTGATCATCTTCGCGGCGCTCCACGCCGGTTGCGACCTTTCCGCCTGGACCTTGGGGCTGCTGGCGACGGTCGCGGAGATCGGCCTGTCGGCGATCCTGGTTTACCATCTCGATGTGCTGTTCCGCGTGCCGCGTCTCGGACCTCGTCTGGAGCGGGTAAGGAGCCGGAGCGCCGAGATGGTTGCGGCGAACCCCCGGCTGCGCCGCCTCGCCGGCATCGGGGTGGCGATCTACACCGCGCTGCCGTTCTCGGGGACCGGCCCGCTCGGGTCCTCCTTCTTCGGCCAGATGGCCGGGCTCACCCGTCGCGCCACGCTCTTGGGAATCGCCTGCGGGTCGGTAGCGAGCAGCCTCCTGATGGCCTGGGGCGCGGTGGCCCTTGCGGACCGGATGGAGACGATCATCCGCCATCCCGCCATGACCGTGGCCGGCGTGGCGCTGACGTTGGGGCTGCTCGGGGTGCTCGGACGCGCGGTGCGCAAGCGGGAGTGAGGGAGGTAGCCGGCCCCGAAAACCCGAGAAGCCCGCGAGAGACTCGCGAGCTTCCGTGGGCAAGGGCGGTTCCGGGAGCGGCTAGTTCGAGCCGCCGGCCGCGGCGGGCTCCTTCATCAGGAAGGTCCCGGTGTTGTCGTCGAAGTAGAGCTTGTGGCGGTTGCGCGACCACCACTCGCGCCACAGCAGGATGGCGGGCTTGTTGGCCTCGATGGTGCCTTCCGGGTCGAAGCCCTTGCGCGAGGGGTCGCCGACGAGGTTTCCGAGCAGATCGCTGGCGCACTTGCGGATGGTGGCGTCCGCGTTGTCGAGCGCGGCGACCAGCGTCCCGATGGTCTCCTTGTCGCTCAGCACGCCGAGCAGCTTGACGACCCATTCCTTGCGCACAAATTCGACGTAGTCGAACTGGGTGTAGAGCGAGTACCCGGTCCGCTTGTACTGGAGCTTGAGGATCTTGGACTCGAGTTCGAACCGATCCGACTCCTCCTCGGGGGTGGCCGCCTTGCGCAGGCGGTACTTCACCGGGTTGATCAAGCCCAGGACCAAGACGTCGAGGTTCTTGACCGTGAGGTCGACCCCTGCGAACACCGCGATTCCCTGAAGCGATTCGCCGACCTTGAGGGAGCCGACATCACGCTGATTGCTCGCGCTCAGATACCGGCGCCGGCCGCGGAACGCGTTGACGCGCTCTTCCTGGATCGGCTTGGCGAGCCCGGTCAGGTGTTCCTCATGGGCGATGATTTGGGCCTCGACCTGGGGGAAGTACCCCGCGTGATAGTAGCGCGCCTTCTCGTCGCGAACGGTCAGGTCGACGTGCAGCGGCGAATCGATTTCGCCATTGTTCGTGACCGTGTAGACGACGTACCAGAAGTTCTCCCGCCCGCCGGCCGCATCGACGTACGTGAACATGGAGGGCTTGAGACCTTCGTAGTCGAGGGTCCAGCGCACGTGCAGACCCGCGCCCGCAGAAGGTTGCTGCCAAGCCACGAATCCCAGGAGAGCCACCAGGACCGCGATCCCGCACTTGAGCAATCGCATTGCTACCTCCTCCGGCGGGGAACCAGAACCCTTCCTCCGTGTGCGCGGCACTGCCCACCGCGCGTAATTCTTGAGTGGGGCCATTATAAGGAACACTGATGGGGTGTCAAGTGAAAATCACCCCCACAATCCATATCGTGCGGCACCGGCGCGATTCTTGATGTGGTGCAGTCCCCTGCTGGGCAGGTCGGAGCGGAAACTCGGCCCCATGAACGCGATCATCACCCATGATCGGCCAGTGGGCGAACGGGTCGTTTCTGAGCCGAAATTCCGCCCAATCGCGCAGGCGACGCCAAGAAAAATCGCGATCCCCAAGCGTTTTCTGCGACGATATCATAACACATTATTGCTAAATGATATGTGTCAGCGTTCAGAATCGCTCCGATTGGATTCGTGCTTGACTCGAACGCCCATTTCCGTATAATAGACCTCTGTTGACAAAAGACCCCCGGGACCTCTCGGGGGTTTTTTCGTTTTCTCCCGCCTTTGCAGCTTCCGCGGCCCGCCACGCCCCACGCTGGATCTTGTGCGATCGCGAAGCACGGCCGAAAGAGCCTCCCAAGGCCCAAGTTCCGCCACCGCCCCGCTGGACCGTCACCGTCTTGCATTCGTAGCCTATTTAACGATATACCATTATACGGGTTATGGCGCTCGTTCAGAAATTGGGCACGGAGCCACCCGCTCTAGTCCCGCCCAACCTCGGTTCACACCCACGTCTCAACCATTTGTGAGCACAAGCTTTGTGATGTCGCTCGCGAGCCATTACCGGACACAGATCACAAACCATTCGCCAACATTAGGTTGCACATTCTGGCAAATCTCGCGGAGGGAGATGAGCGACGAAAGACCATTGTAGTTCCCCCCGGAGTGATTGTCGACGAGGCGGATTTCAGGATCTTCGACCACCTCGGGAGGGCGAATTCTGCGCCCGTCGCCAGACCTCCGGCCCGGTCGAGCTTCATGCTTGGTCATGCTCGAGGGCGATCGCGGCGCGGTCGCGGAACCGGAGCAACGGCGCTCCCCCGCCGCCCGATCCGCCGACTACTTCCATATGCTCAGCGGGTATTTTTTGTGGAAAGCCGCGTCGTCCCAGGCTTCCCCGCAGGTTTCGACGATGACTTTGGCCATTTCCTCCGCGCAGACCGGGCACAAGGGGTCGCCCAGGGAAAGCATCATGCACCTCTTCCAGGGCCGGAAAACGCCTTTCGCCCGGTAGTAGGCTCCCTCGTAGACCCACTTGAATTTCGCCGCGCCGGGCAGTTCGAGCAAGTGCTTCCATTTCACGGTCCGCTTCAGGCTCTCGAACGTGGCGGGGTCGAACTGACCCGGCAGGGTCGCATTCGGCGCATTCACGTCACCGCTGGGCGGGACCGGGAATCGGGCGGCGACGGCGGAGTCTTCGTATTCGTCCGCCAGATCGGCAAAGCTGTGCCCGAGCTCGTGAATCGCGATCAGGAATGAGGTCGTGTCCTGGGCGGCGAAGGTCGGTGCGGGCAGCGACCGACCGCCCAGTTCGCGCGCGTAGAGGACCGACCCTGAGCCGCCGTACTTCTCCACGTTCACCATGATGAAGGCAATGTCGACACCCTGGACCGCGTCGAGGATCCGCGCCAGCGCCGCCTGCTCGCGGAACGCGCCAGCCACATTGAACCTGGCCTTGTACCAGGAGAACGGGGGCTCTTCGAGCAGGCGCTTGGTGTAGCGGTCCACGTCCTTCCAGAACTTGGCGGCCTTCCTCCGGGAATAGCCGTCGCCGACGAACACGACGTCCACCGAGGACTCCACCGGTCCCGACGAGATGAGCCGGCGGATCTCCGGCTCGGGCGCGGACTGGGCCAGCAGGGCACAGGGCTGCGCCACGCTGAGGAGGATGACGACCGCCAGGAGCCGTGGCCTCGCGACTCGCCGGCGCTCACCGCGCCGGCCCAGCTCGGTTGGCGCCGGGGACGCCGCGATCCGGAATCCCTCCATGCTCTGGTCTCCATTCCCGGAGTCAATCAGCCCAGCAGCCATGCCCTCTTCACGTGCCGAACCCTACCACACATCACCGGCCAGCATTCTCTGAAGGGCCAGAGGGTGCCGGCCCAACACGCTCGCCTTGATCTTGCGGAGATCGCATTCAACCACCATCACGCCTTCCGTCCCTTCGTGACAAACCCCTTCAACCGCGTGCACTCCACCAGACGCGACAGCGTCTTGAACGTGAACACCATCCCGCGCGTTCCAAGCAGCAGCCGCCGCATGTCCTCCCGCCGCTGCCCGAAGCCGCGGCCGGCGATGCAGGCGATGACCTCATACTTGGGCTTCCCCTTCGGCTGGTCGCGCTTGCTCATCTCGACCAGGTGGAGAATCCGCGTCACCTTGTCTCGCGCCGTTCCGTCATCCTCCGTGATCTTCGCCTCGATGACCACGTGCGGGTTGAATTCGTCCGGCACGATGAAGTCCGGTGCTTGCTCGAATCCCGAGACTTTCTCGGCCCGCTTGGTCTTCCTGCTACTGATGCCAGACTTCGCGAGGATGTCCTCGATCGCCGACTCGAGCGTGTCGCCAATCAGCTCGCTCACCGAATCGCGATGCCCGGCGAAGGGTCGGCCGAGAAACCGCTCGTACAGCATCATCGCATAGGGAGCGCCCATCGACGCCAGAGCTCGCAGGCTGTCCAATCCCCCTCGCGTGTCCGCCTTGTCGAGCCGGTGCAGTTTGTCCTCATCCACCCTTGGCATCCCCTCGGCGATGAAGGCGCATGCAGTCTCGACGAGAGCTTGAATGCGCTCGGGGGCCACACCCCGGTTTCCCAGCGGCACCAGAGGCGCTTTGCGTACTTTCCGATCCAAGTCTCGTATGAATCCCTGCGTCACCTCGGTCTTGGTCCGCTGCGTCGCGACGTAGGCCCATTCTGGCGGCGAGAACCCGAGGACCGTGCGAAGGACGATCATTGCGACCGGGACCTTTTTCACGGTCGCGAGCACCACCTCGGCGGACATGTCGGAAAAGCAGTTCGTCGCCTGCTTCAGGGCCTCGTACCCCTTCTCGAAGACCGGGTACTCGACAAACCCCTCGCCTTTGGGCATGACCAAAAACTCGGACTCGAGACAAGAGAACACCGCGTCGACGTAGCTCTCCAGCCCGCGTTCCAGCTCCTGGGGATCGACTTCAAAAGGATACTTTGCCATTCAGCTTCCGAACGCTCCACTCGTCCATGGGGACAACGCCGTCCTGTTTCTTCGGTGCGACTACCAGTTCGTCTTGCAGCATCCGTTGCGCCGCCGCCGTCCCTCCCAGCGCCTCGAGCGAGGTTTGGAAGAGCCGCAGTCGAACCTCGATGGGGCTTTCGCGCTTCCAGGTCTTGCGCAGCCGCCAGATCGCCATTCGCACCAGATGGCCATGCAGTAGGCAGCGAATGTCGCCGGTGGTCGGCACCAGTCCGGCTTGGCGGAGGTCCACGAGATCCCGCTGAACCTGTTGGGCCAGCTCTGCGGAAGTGTCTGCGATCCAGGTGCGCGGGACGAAACCCGTCGTCCGGCACACGAATACCGTATCGACGATCGACGACCCGGTATTCTTGATGTGAATGGATCCGGCCATCTCTGCCGGGCAAGGCAGGGACGCGGAGCACGTCAGCCCGGAATCCAGAATCGCGACGCCGACGGGCACGTAGGCCTCCAGCGAATTGTGGTGGTACGTGAACGCCAGAGGCGCACCGGGCTTGAGGGCTTCGGCCATGCGCCGGAACACCTGGGACAGGCCGTCGGCGAAGTGCGCAAGCGCGCGGCCCATGTTGTCGTTTCGGGTCAACTCCTGCGGATTCCGCGTGCTCGCGCGGGAAAACGCCGACTCGCCATCGCCGGCGAGCTTTTTCAGCCAGACGTAGCAGAAGTCCATGAGTTCCGCGTACTGGACATTTCCGTAGTAGGGGGGATCAGTGAAGACGGCGTCCAACGATTGCGGACGGAGATCGGCTTCCGTTGCGCTGGCGCAATGCAGCGATATTTCCCGGCCTCGACCATCGCTGCGGCGATCGCCGGCGCCGCCGATCCACTCGCCGGGCACGTTTACGATCGTCTTCGCGCTCCCGTCCTCACGGATCTCGAACGGATGGTCGCAATACAACTTGGCGCGCGCGTACTTTTCGATGATGTTCCGCCATCCGCCGCTGCCAACCGAGGCACCGGACGATCCGTTGGCGATCCCGAGGAAATTTGATTCGCACTCGACGAGAGATACGGGAAAGCCGTGAACCGAGAAAATGTCGAGCGACTTCAGGGCCATCGTGTCGTAGCGACAGAGCATGTTCTGATAGCGCAAGAGATCGGAGAGATTGGTCGCGAGGGCGCGGCGGACGCGCTCGTCCGATTGCTTCGCGATCGCCCGGCAGCTCAATTCGAGTCCGAGAAGCTGACGTTCATTAAACATCTCGCGGTAGCGACGATAGCCCCAGCGGTGCAGCCGGTCGGTCTCGTCCCCGGAGGGGATGGCGTCGTCGGGCACGTACATCGCCCGGGTCTTCTCCCAACGGCCGGCCGCCTCCGAGGACCGCGTGAGGTCTTCCGCGTCCGGCCGTTTGAAGAATCGTCCTACGTGCCCGGTCTTGCACGCGCTGCAGTGGTATTCGATTCCGAACATCCGATGGCGCGGCGCACCGGCTCGGGGATTGGGAAACTGATTCGGCGCGCTGCAATGCGAGCAGCCGAAGCGATTCCTCAGGGCGTTTCCGGCCACCCGAAGCGCGGCGCCGCAACCGGGACACTTTCCCGGTTTGCGCCGGTCGTCGACTTCGCAAAGATCGCCGCAGCTCGCGCACACCAGGACATTGCGCGGGTGACGTCGATCCTCGGCGAGCAGGTAGCCGGGGAAAAGGTCGCTGTCTTGCCCGCATTGAACGCAGGTCTGGACCTTTACCCAAAAAAAGTACTTCACCGAAGCCTCGGCAGACCGGCACGATCCGCATCGAGTCCGATAGAGGTGGCCGACCTGGCCCTCGAGCCAGCCAGTGAGCTTCCCGGCGCAGCGCCGGTATTCGGCAAGATCGATGTTCTCCAGTTCCTCGCGGACGATCCAATACGACATCGGGTTGATGTCGAAGCCGATCACGTTGCAGCCGATCCGATTTGCTTCGAGCAGGGGAGTGCCGCCCCCCATGAAGGGATCCGCGACTTGACGACCGGAAAAGTCATTGGACTCGTAGAAGGAGTCGCGCAAAGACCGGTCTCCGAACTCGGCGAGCAGCAGTCCGCGAAAGAGGGTGCCTGGTCGTCGAGCGAACCACTTGTGAACCGCGATGATCGGACGGTAGTTCTGTTGAATCTGCTTCTCGCGGAAGGCGAGAGCGGCGATGAAGGGGACGTCGTATCGATGCTCGATCCCGTGAGCGCGTGCGCGCGGGGCGCGCACGGGGAGTTCAGAAACGGGGGTCATGACATTACTCCGAAACGCCCCTATTTGGGGGAGCGCGATTGGATACGGGAGCCGGCGCACTTGGGCCAAGCGAACGCCCGGATCCGGGCAGCTTGCCCCGCGCGCCAGGAAGAAACGCGATACCGCAGGGACAGGAACACTTACGTGTTCAACAAGTCCAATGAGTGCGATTGTACCGGATGAGAACGCGCAGGTCAAGTTGATTCCCGATGAGTTCACCTAAAGCGAATGGCCCCAGAGTGTAATGGGTTTCTGTCGAAGTCGGCTGAACCGCGGCCAACCGGCCAGTCGCTTGACGGTCCGGGCGGAAATGACCGGTCGGAGCTTCCGAGTCGCGTTCCACGATCCGGGAATCGCCGTCCAATCCGTCCATCGGGCAAGGCCGGACGGGAAATGGCTGACCGAGCCGTGCTGCGGGCGTCTGTCGGCCGGGAATGTCCGGGAAAACGGCTTGACATCAGGGCTTCTCCGACCTTGGGCCGGCGGCTGCAGTCGTTCTTCCTGCGCAGGGAGGACGCGTCGCCGACGCACGCGGAGGAGACGGATGGGGGGATACGGGGGAGACGAGGGAGGGGAAGTAGATCGTAATTCTCTCCGGCTTGCCTCGCCTGACCACCGCGGCCGGTATTCAGGGTCCCGTCAATGTGGGCGGGGGCGAGGACGCCGGCTTCGGCGCGGGCTGGGGCAGGGAGCGCGCGGGGATTCCCGCACTCGAATGCAGCGCGAGATTACCGCGCCCGCGGGGCCCGTACAAGGACGCAAGGACTCCATTCGATTGCGCAGCGCACGCCCAGGTGATGTAATGCCCCCCGTCCAGCCGAAGGAGCACGCCATGCGCATCGGTATCCCTCTCCTCCTCGCCGCCGCGCTCGCCGCCGCGATCCACGCGGAGCCGGGCAGCGCCCCGGTGACGCTCCCCCTGTCGGGGCTCACCGCGGACAACCGCGACGCCGTCGCCGGCCGCCTGCAAGCGATCGAACGCCGCGAGTTCGCCTGCGCCGAGCACCCCGGCTCCGCGTCGGATCAGCCCGGCCCGTGCGCCGCGTGCCACCGGGAGCGGGCCGAGCGCAAGGTACCCTCGATGGCCGCAGTCCAAGCCTCGGTCGAGGAGAAGAGCGCGCACCTCACGCTCGCCCCCGGGCGCTCGTTCCGGCTCACCGAAGTCGTTGCCGCGCTCGGCGATGGACCCGCGGCGATCGACCTTGACCGCCTCGCGCTCGAGGGGCCGGTCACCCTCCGGGTCTCCGGGATGCGCTGCCCGAACTGACCCTTCCTGAAGGGCCTTCGAGGTCTCGAAGGCATAGCCCAGGTCGAGGTCGAGTTCCGCGACCTGCAGGAGAGCTTGCTCCGCGTGACCGCGTCCAAGCCCGTCGCGTACGACGCTCTCGCCAGGATCATCACCGGCCAATGGAAGATCCTGGACGTCGAGTGGTCGGCGCCGCCGGGACGGGTCCCGGGGGGCAAGTGAGCCCGGGCGGACCCGGCCGCACGGCCGCGCGCCTTCCTCCCCTCGACGGCGTCACGGTCGAGACGCCGGAGCACATCGCGTTCTGCTTCGAGATCGCGGGCATCGGCTCGCGCGGGCTCGCGCTGATGATCGACGCACTGATCGTATTCGCGCTGCTCGCGTTCCTCGGCGGCGCGTTCGTGATGCTCCTGCGCCATTCGCTGGAGGCGGGCTCGCGCGCCTGGGCGATCGCCGCGTTGGTGATCGCGGTGTATGCGGTGATCTGGGGCTACTTCGCCTGGTTCGAGACCCGCTGGCACGGGCAGACTCCCGGCAAACGGCTGCTCGGCCTGCGCGTGGTGCAGGACAGCGGCGTCGGCATCGGGTTCCTCGAGGCGGCCCTGCGCAACGTGCTCCGGGTCGTGGACTTTCTCCCGGCGTTCTTCTCGATCGGCCTGGTGCTCATGTTCCTCTCCCGGCGGGCCAAGCGCCTGGGGGACCTGGCGGCGGGCACCATGGTGGTCAAGGAGCGGCGCTGGGTTCTGCGCGGCTTCGGCCCGCGCGACGAGACCGTAAGGCGCCGGACCCGGGGCCCGGTCGAGCGCCGGGCGGAGTCCGCCGGCCTCACCGCCGAGGATTACGAACTCCTCTCCGCCTACCTCGACCGGCGCAAGGCGTTCCCGCAGGACGTCCGGCTGCGGCTCGCGCGCACCCTGACCGCGCCCCACCTGCGCGACGCCGGCATGCCCGAGGAAGAGATCGCCGCGCTCACGCTCGACGACTTCGAGTCCTGGGTGAAGGCGCGCTTTTCCGCGCTGGAGCCGACCGGGCGCGACACCGGCGCAGCGCGCAACCTGCACGACTTCGTGCGGCGCAAGCGCCCGTCCTGGGACCGGCTTTCCGTGCTGCTCGACCAGGTCCAAGGAGCGCTCTGGAACAGGACTTCGCACGCGGACCTGCGCGAGCTGGGCGCGCTCTACCGCAAGGCCACCGCCGACTACGCCTACGCCGGCCTGCGCTTTCCCCGCACCGACACGCTGCTCTTCCTCAACCAACTCGTCGCGCGCGGGCACAACGCGGTCTACCGCCGCAAGCCGGTGACCCTGGCCGGCGTGGCGGACTTCTTCTCCACGCGCTTCCCCGCGGCTTTCCGCGCTTGCGCCCCGCAGGTGGGGCTCGCCGCGGCGATTTTTTTCGCGGCCGCCCTGTTCGGCTTCCTGGCGGTGTCGGTGAACGAAGACGTCGGCAGCCTCTTTCTCAGCCGCGAGGCGATCGACGAGCATCTGCGCGCTGGACGCCTGTGGACCGACGACATGGTCACGGTCATGCCGTCCTCGATCGCCTCGGCGCGGATCCTGACCAACAACGTGACCGTGGCCCTGCTCTCGTTCGCGTTCGGGATCGCCTTCGGCATCGGCACCGTCTGGCTGCTCTTCCTCAATGGCATGATGCTCGGGGTGGTGGCGGGGATGTGCCTGCGGCACGGCCTGGCCGGCTCCCTGGCGGCGTTCATCGCGGCGCACGGGCCGCTCGAATTGTCCGGGATCTTCCTCGCCGCGGGGGCGGGGCTCTCCCTCGCCGGCGCGATCGTGGCACCCGGGAACCTGAGGCGCGGCGACGCCCTGCGCCGGCGCGCGCGCCCCGCGATGACCCTGGGGCTCGGCGCGGTGCCGATCCTCTTCCTCGCGGGGTGGATCGAGGGGTTCATCTCGGCCGCGCCCCAACTGCCGACGGCGGCCAAGGCCATGGTCGGCGTCGTCACCGGCGTCGCGCTCGCTTCCTGGCTCGCCTGCTCCGGACGCGGCCGCACCGTGTGAGGATGCGGCGTCCGCGCCGGCCCGGTCCGAGGTGGTCAGACCGGGCTGGGTGTCCCGTCCTGCCTGAACCTACCGCCAACGGTCCAAGACCGGCCCGCCCGGAGTCGCCCGCAGCTCGAATCCGATCGGCGCGGTCCGCATCGCGGTCACCAGGATTTCGCGCCCGCCGGAGTGCTCGGTCCACTGCACGACCCCGGTCACGCGGTACCAGGCCGTGAACTCCGCGCCGGCCGCGAGGGAGACGCCGGAAACCGCGGGCGGGAAGCGAAAGGCGGCGCCGGACGGCGGCAGCAGCAGCGCCCGCCCCTCCGCGGTGCGACCCCGGTCGAGCGGCAACCGGAGGGAGAACCCGTCCCCGGCCGCGTCCCAGGCCGGCGCCGCGTCCGCGGCCCCGCCGCGGGTGAATACGGTACGGTAAACCACCAAGGGATCGGGCGGCGCCGCGCGGTCGAACCGGGTCGGCAGCTCCGTCGCCTTCGCGGTCTCCTCGGCCCAGATGCGATCGGGAGGGTCCGGCCCCGGGGGCGCGCCCAGCGCCGACCGCTTCTCCGCCGGGGTCATCCACTTCCCGGCGTGCCAGACCACGCGCCCGGCCGCCACGTCCACGTCGGCCACGACGGTGCCCGCGCGCAGGAAGCGCGCGCGTCCGAGCTCGGCGGCGGATTTCCCGATCTCCCAACGCACCGCCTTGGCCGCCGGGGGATCGAGCGGCTCGCCCTCGCCCGCCGCCGCGCGCAGGTCCGCGGGATAGGACTCGATGCGCCCGCGGGCGAGCTCGTTCGCCGGGTCGACCAGCCGCGCGCGCTGGTACACGTGCCAGGAGTGCCCCTTCTCCCGCGGGTGCGTAATGGAATCGCCGATCGTGACCAGCAACTCTGAAGCGCGCGCGGGGTCGAGCCAGACGGCCACCCAGAGCACGCGGCGCCCCAGTTCGACCAGGGGCTTGCGCTCCAGGCAAAAGCGCCCGACCTCCACATAGGCGCCCAGGTTCCCCGGCTGCAAGGCCTCCAGCTGCTCGGCCACCTGCTCCGCCACCGATTTTCCCCGCTCGATCTTGATCACGTCGGCGCGGGGAATGTGGAGCACCGAGCCGTTCAGAAGTTCGATCTTCACGGCGGCCGCGGTCTCCTCGACCACCTTGCCCTCCAGCGTGCGGCCGTCCTTCATCGTCAGCTCGTCGGCCCAGGCGCCCGCCGCGGCGGCGGCCAAGAGCAGCGACGAACCGATCCACGCGCGCAGGCTCACCATCCGCTCCCCTCCTTCGGTCCCAGCACCGCGAGGATCTCGCAGGCGTGGCGTAGCGCGAGCCGGATCTGCCCGACCGCGTGGGGAGCGTCCTCCGTCTCCAGGCGGAGGCGCCGCGAAGCCGCGAATTCGGCGCTTCCCGCCTTCGCATCCAGCTCCTCGAGCAAGACGAGCAGGCCGTCGGCGAACGCGGACGCATGCGCCGCAGCGCGCGCGAGCGCGCCCGGCGCGACCGAAGCCTCCACGCCGCGCGCGCGGTCGATCGCGTCCAGGCGCGCGCGCACACGGTCGGCGTGCGCGTGCCGGGGCACCAAGAGCCGCAACAGATCCGCCAGCTGCCCCAGGGCGACCTCGATCTGCGCCGACGGATCCGCCGTCCCGTCGATATTCCGACGCGCGGAGATCATCCAGTCTCCCATCCCCTCGATGCCCTGGGCCGCGCTCAGGGTCTCCACATGCTGCAGCACGTCCCCCAGCCCTTCGTGCCAATCCGCGAGCCACTTCTCGGACTCGCCTCCCGGCTCGCGCCGCGCCGCGGATTCCGGTGTCCGGCGGGCATCGTCGACGCGCGCCGCCAACACCGGGAGGAGCCCCTTCACCTCATACGGTTCGGCCTGGAGGTTCGCCACCAGCACCGAGAGCTCGGCCAGGTGCGCTGTCACGCACGCGCGGTCGCGCAGCTCCCCCTCCAGAACGTGCCCGAGGCGCCCGCGTTGCCGGATCACCTCGGCCAGGTGCGCGAGGTGTTCCGGTCCCTGGCGTGGGCCGAATTCGCGAAGGAAGCCGCGGGCCTCGTCGACCCACGCTCCGCCGGGGACCGCCGCGAGGAACTCGCGGTACGCGCACGCCGCCATCGCCGGCTCGGCCAGCCGTCGCCAGACGCGCGCCAGACCCAACCACCCCGCGGGAGAACCCGCGTCCCGCGCCGCGCGGAAGCGGTCGAGCGCCGTCGCCCCCGCGCTGCGCGCGAGCGCGATGGATCCGGCTTCCGTCCACACCTCCGGCCGCGGAGCCTTCGCCGCGAGCAATTCCACCGCGCGGGCCTCGGCCGCTGCGAACCCGCCCGCCACCCGGAGCCGGCGCAGTGCGTACAGGTCCTTCTCCGGCCCTTCGGGCAACCCCGGCAGCAGCTCGGCGGTGCCGGCGGCGTCGCCGGTCTCGAGTCGAAGGCGGACCCGCGCCGCGAGGATGCCGGGCGAATCCGGCGACTTTGCGGCCAGCGCGTCGGCCCGTTCGAGCGCTTCGGCGAAGCGGCCCGCGCGCTCCAGGACCCGCACCTGCGCGGCGCACGCGGCCTCCGTCGGCTCGGTCGCCACCGCCTTGCGGGCGCTCTCGATCGCTGCCTCGGTCTCTCCCAGGGCGGAATGGGCCTCTCCCTTGCGCCAGTGCACCTCGGCGGGCACCTGACCCTGCTCCACCAGCACGGCGAGCGTTTCCAGCACCTCCCGCGGCCTGACGGCGCACGCCAGGGACTCGGCGAGGAGCAGGCGGAATCCCAGATCGTCGGGGCGCTGCGCGACCGCGTTGGACGCAGCCTCGACGGCCTCCGGGCCCCGGCCCAGGTCGAGATACGCCCGCGCCAGGGCCACGTGAAGCTCAATGCGGCTCGCGAACCGTTCCTGGAGACCGATCAGGGCCGGCAGCGCCTCCGCGGAGCGGGCCAGCTGCACCTCGGCGATCGCCTTGCGCACCCGGCTGTCGTCGTCCTGGTCATCGAGCGCGACGGCCTTGGCGTAGCACTGCACGGCTTCCGCCTTGGCGTCCGGGATGCGCGTATCGAGGAGGCGCGCCATGGCGCGCCAGAAGGCCGCGCGACTCGGCACCAGGGCCACGGCCTCGCGATACCAGCGTAGGGCTTCCGGGTAGTCGCCGTGGCGCTCGGAAAGCATGCCCAGGGCAAGGCGCGCCGAGCCGTTGGACCGGTCGAGGCGGGCCGCTTCGGCAAACCCCTCCCGCGCGAGGCCGTCTTCGTCGAGCTCGAGCCCCGCGGTCCCCAGGTCCATCCAGGCATCGACGTGGTCGGGCTTGCGCATCAGCGTTTCGCGCAGGTAGGCGACCTGCTTCCCGATCCTCGCGCGCAGGTCCGCGTCCAGCTTCTCCTCCGCCTTCTCGTCGACCGCGATCCCGCGATTCGGGTCGAGCAGGCGGGTGAACCGCTGCTCGGTGGATTTGCCGGCCCGCGCGTCCTGCGATTTCCGGTAGTACCAATCCGCGTCGTGGACGAGCAGGAGCCACGCGGTCGCGAGGGCCGCGAGCCCGAGCAACGTCGCCCCGAGCAGGCGGAGGCGGTGCACGAGCCACTGCACCGCTGCCCCCGGGCCGGTGCGCAGCACCCGGGAGTCGAGGTTGCTGCGGAGTTGCCGGCAGGCGAGATTGGGGCAGCCGACGAGGGGCTGCCAGCAGGCCTGATGAAAGATGCCGCGGCAGGAGTCGCACGCGCGGGTGGCATTCCCGTGGTAGATGAGCGCCTTGCAGATGCCGCACAGCTCCGGCTCGGCATCCTCTTCGGCGATCTGTTGGAAGGAGACGGTCCCGCCCGGGCGGGCTGGGGTCGGCTCGAGGACCAGGTCGAGCGCGGCGGGGCCCACCGGCGCTCCGGGCGCGCGCGCCAGCGGTCGCTCGGTCGGGCGTCGCGGCGCGCGGGGGCCCGGGGCGTCCGGCGACGCGGCGGCGGTCGCGACGGAAGCGACCGCCGCCGGGCCGGGCACCCGGGGCGCGGGCCGTTCGGTGGGCCGCCGGGTCGCGGGGGCCGGCGCCGGGCGCTCGGTCGGCTTGCGCGGCGCGCCCCGGGCCGGCGATCCCGGGCCCGATGCGTCCGCCGGCGGCTCGGTGCTGCGGGCCAGCGCGGCGAGCGCCCGGCTCTCCGGGGAGACCGCCACCACTTCGGCCATCGGGGTGATGGGGACGACTGGGGCCAGGTCGAGCAGGAAATACTTCGCGAGCGTTTCGCGATCGATCGCCTCCATGTGCAGGAGGACCTGGCCGACGCTGGGAGTCATCTCTTGCAGGTGCTTCTTGACCTCGGCGCGGACGCGCTTCACCCGCGCGAGGTCTTTCGCAGAGACGCATCCCCCGAGGAGGAGTCGGCCTTCGAGGTCCTTCGGCTCGGTCCCGAAGGAGGCCAGGTCGACACGCGACGCGTCCAGGCCGTCGGCCAGGTCGCGCGACAGACGTCCCATTTCGGCGAGACCCACGGCCAAGGTCAGCTTGCGGCCCTCCCGCGGGAGGATCGCCGCGCGCCCGGCCTCCGACACCTGTTCCGGTGTCGCGAGCCCCGTGGCGATCAGCAGCCGGGCCAGCGAAAGGTCGGCGTCGAGGCTCATGGGCGGGATCGACTCGCGCGGGAAATCGACCGGGTCGGGGAGATCAGCTCGGCGAGTCCCCACCGGAATTCACTTCGAAGTCGAGCATCAGCTTGAAGTCGCGGCCTGGGGGGGTCGGCGGACCGCTCGGGACCGGCTTCCCGTCCTCGAGCCGGCGGGTCGTCGGACGGGAACCCTGAGTCGATTCGACCGGGATCGCCGCGTGG
>ORJL010915432.1_pt1 | contig 20765 bp, 22 predicted proteins | sample 1779941 | NCBI WGS metagenome assembly ORJL01 (sample SAMEA104232317, study PRJEB22302) | groundwater metagenome | biome: forest; feature: aquifer; material: groundwater | place: USA | collected 2011-08-07 | depth 5.8 m
CCTTGCCTTGTCCCTGAATTCGCATTACTCTCTTCATGGAGCGGCTCCTTTTGTTGTGCGGTTGTGGGGGTTTCTTTGCCAACACCACTTCATCACACGGGAGCCGCTTCGTCAATTCTCAACTAAGAATGGCACACCTTCTAGCGTCAAAGACGACCTTGAACTGGGCGTCGTACTTTTTCTCCAAGCGGTCGAGCCGGCGCGCAAGATTCCTATTCGTCGCAATGAACCGGCGGAGATGGACAAAGGCCCGCATGATTTCGATGTTCACCTGGATGGCACGCTCGCTATTCAGGACGCTCGACAGCATCGCGACGCCCTGCTCGGTGAAGGCCATCGGTGGGTAGCGAAGGCCTATTCGGTCAGCCTTGGAGGTCACAAACTGTGACCTCCATTCGGTAAACTCCTCCGGAGTCAGGATAAACATAAAGTCCTTGGGGAATCGACCGATGTTCCTCTTTTCCGCCTGTTTTAGCGCCTTCGTCGGCACCTCATAGAGGACCGCCAGGTCGCGATCCAATATGATCTTCTGGTCGCGAATGGAAAGAATGCTCCGCTCAACGCTTAGCGCCGGACTCAGAGCGCCCCGTGAACTCATCGGTCAACCTCCGTGTATTGGGAGCGTTGTTGCCCGCGTTCACTTTCGCCTCCACGCCCCCGACCGAAGTCCCACCCGATCAGTCCCCCCCCATCACCGCAATGGCGCGCGGCACGGCGTCACCATAATCGACCACCCCCCCTCACCCCCCCCCTCTCCCTCCAGGGGAGAGGGGCGTTGGACAAAGGTCGGTGCGCGGCGCAGTCGCCGCGTCCGATAGACCGGTCTGGCCTCCTCGACCCGGAAGCCAATCGAGCGCCGGGCCTTCTCCGGCGGCGTCATCAGCGCGCGGATGGCATCGAAGACGGTCTTGAATTGGACGTCATATTTCTTCTCGAGTGCATGCAGGCGCCGAACCAGTTCTGCGTTGGAGGCCACCATCCGACGCAGTCGCATGAATGTCGTATGATCTCGATGTTCACCTGCACGGCGCGAGCGCTTCGCAGTACGCTCGATCGCATCGCCACGCCTTCCTTAAAAATCCCCCCCACCCGTTCCCTCCCCCTCCGAAGGGGGAGGGGGTGAAGATGCCTTTTCGTGCGCCGTGGTGCGGCCCGTGCCGCATGGGGTGTTGCTCGGTGAACGCGTAGGGCAGATACCGGCGACCGCCCCAGGAACTTGAGGTGCCAGAATGGAACCTCAAACTCTCGAACTCGTCGGGCGATAGCTGGACCATGAAGTCGGGCGGAAATGGGATCGCGCGCTCGATGCGCTCCAACGGGACAAGGCTCGGGTCAGGCATTGGAACCTCCGACACTTGAGGTGCCATTTTGTGACTTCAAGATGTCTACCTCTCCACGCGGAAGCCGATGGACCGTGGTGCCTTCTCCGACTGCGCCATGAGTTGTCGGATGGCATCGAAGACGACCATGAAACGAGCGGGTATCGTTTCTCACACTCCGGCATGACTCCCCTGATGCGCGCTTGATGGGCCCCGGATAGGCGCAGCAGGCAGCGCCCCTACGGTACCTCCTCAGATCGTCGTCAGCGTCCACTGGCACACCCCATCTGGCGGCCACATCGGGCCGCCCCTACAGTTTCTACCACCCCCCTGTGACATCCGGGGTCACTTTGCACTGCCGTCATGACTGCTCCCACCGGGCTCGGCTGCGACACGTTGCGCCGCTCTGTCTGCCCCGAACCACGCGATGTCAATACGAGTCTCCTTACGCGAGCGTCCCGCTGAGTATCCGCCGGGCCTCGTCCCGCACCCTCCCGGCAAGGGCTGCGGGCTCGAGCACCTGTGCCTTACCGCCGAAGCTCAGGATCCATCCGACCAGTTCAGGCGTGTCGGCCACCGAGAGGGTCAGTTTCAGGCGCCCGCCCGACAGTGGCGTCAGCGCCTGACTCGGATGCCACAGTCGATCTTTCACCCAAGGGGCGGCGGACTTGCTGAACAGCAGCTCGACCGTGATCGGCTTTCCCATCATGACCACAAGCGCATCCTGCACGTACGCCTCGACATCGAAGCCCAGCGGCATCTGATAGGGGTGATCCGTGATGGTCAGGGAACGGATCCGATCCACCGCGAACAGGCGTACCTGCCGACGTACGTGGCAGTAGGCGATCAGGTAGAGGGCTCCAGCCACATACCAGAGGCGATAGGGATCGACCTCTCGGCGGGTGGTGGCGTTACGGGATGCGGCGTAGTATCGCATCTGGAGGGTGCGCAGTTGGGCGATGGCCTGTGTGATGCAATGAATGGTGTCTTGATGCTGACGGTAGAGCTTGTGAGGACCAAGCCCAACTGAGAAGAAGCCCTGCAACTGCCGCGCGTAGCACTGGCCTTGTGGCGGCAGGGCGGCGGCGGCCTTATCCAGAGCGGAGTCAAGGGCGTCCTTGATCCGGGTCCCTTCCAGGGGTTTCAGCAGGTCACGGCTGAACATCAGCGCCATGAGTTCGGTCGGCGAAAACGCAATGGCGGGGATGCGTCGGTAGCCATCCATCAACCTCCAGCGAATCCGCCCCTCTACTCGTTCGGTGAGGAGCGGAAAGCCGGCGGCCTCCAGGGCGGCAAGGTCGCGTCGTATCGTGCGGAGATGCTTCGACAGATCGCGAGGCAGGGATTCGGCGAGTTCCTGGATCGTCGCACCTGTCGAGCCTTCTAACCTTCGAAGCAGATGCCACTGACGGGTGACCTGATCATTTCGAGGCATCATGCCTCCAGTCGTTCGACCGGGCTCACGACAGGCATGGTTAGCCCAGCGTGTCCCTCATCTGTCCAAGCCAGGCGCGGCCTGGCCGGGTGCGGGAGGGTGGGAGAGACCTCCTCATTGCTATTGGCTGCTACTGTACCACGCCCCTATGACATCGGGTGCCATTTTTCTCCCATTGGGCGGCCACAGGAGGCCGCCCCTACAAGAGCGCTGTACTATCTTCGATGACGATCATCGCAATCTCGTGCTGCGCCATTTGCCGGCCTACATTATTCGCGGGCGTCGCCCTACCAAGACTTTGCCCGGTCGGTTCCGATCGCCGCGATGGCGCGCGGCGCAACCGCCGCACCCGATAGGCCAGTCTCGCCTCCTCGACGCGGAAGCCGATCTGCCGGCGTCGATTGCCCATTGACATATAGCCATCTTGATGGTATGGTTTCCCATATGAAAATGAAAACGACGCTGAACATCGACGATTCTGTGATGGCCCTTCTCAAGCGCGAGGCGGCCAGGCAAGGGCGGACGATGTCCGAGCTGGTAGAGTCCGCGCTCCGTCTGATGTTCCGCGCCCAGCGGAGGCGGAGCGACCTCCCTCCGCTGCCAACGCTTCGAAGCGGGGGCCACCTCGTGGACGTCGCGGACCGCGACGCGCTGTACCAGGCCATGGAAGGCCGTTAGTGTTCGTCTCGGACACGAACGTCCTCATCTACGCCGCCGATGCGGATTCCCCTTTCCATCGCCAGTGCCATGCGCGCCTCGAGGACTGGCGCGGCCAGACCTCGGCCTGGTACCTGACCTGGGGCATTCTGTACGAATTCCTTCGGGTGACGACGCATCCCCGAGTATTCCGGCAGCCCTGGCCGGCGGCGCGCGCGTGGGAATTCATTGAGGCGGTGCTGGCCTCCCCCGGCTTGGGCATCCTCGTCCCCACGGATAGGCATGTCACGGTCGCCGCCGAGGTATTCGGGGAGCTCCCGCACCTCGCTGGGAACGTGATACACGACGCCCACACCGCCATTCTGATGCGCGAGCACGGGATTCGGCGCATCTATACCCGAGATACCGACTTTCACCGCTTCCCCTTCCTCGAACCGATTGATCCCACGACCTAGGTCCGCAGATAGCCGGAAGCCGATGGACTGCGGGGCCTTCTCCGACGGCGCCATGAGCTGCCGGATGACATCAAAGACGACCTTGAATTGGACGTCATATTTCTTCTCGATCTCCTCCAGCTTGCGGGCGAGGTCTTTGTTGACGGCCATTATTAAAGCTGGTATTCTGGCTATAGTTCATTATCAGGAGGTGCGACATGCCAGCAATCGACCGGTTTGTTCCCATCACGAAGGCCAAGAACCGCCTTCTCGATCTCGCCCGAGAAATCGAGCGGAATAATGATGTGGTGGCCATCACCCGGAATGGTGTCCCGGCCGCCATCCTATTGAGCCCGGCCAAATTTGAGGGACTCTTAGAGACCCTGGAAATCCTGGGCGATGCCGGCGCCATGCAGGCGCTGCGCCGCTCGATGCGGGAAGCAGCGGCCGGGAAGTGGGTCCGCGAATCCGAAGCATTCGGGGACGAATGACGCCATACCGGATTCGCTTTACGCCTACAGCGGTTGCATCCATCCGTCACCTGCACCCCTCCGTCAAGCAGACAGTCCGAGAAGCCATTCGCGGTCTCCGCGCGGATCCTCTGACGGGTCACCCGCTTTCGTTCGAACTCGCCGGATTCCGATCGCTGCGCGTATTGCGATACCGGGTCATATACCGCATGCATGATCCGGATCGGGCACTCGAGATTCATATGGTAGGCCCTCGAAAAGATATCTACGAGGTGTTTCAACAGCTTCTGCACCAATCGCCCCAGGCCTGATTTGAGCGGCTACTCCGCCCAAGGAAGGCGCAACTCATCCGATCCGTCTCCTCATCACCGCGATGATGCTCGATGCCGCTGTCGAATCCGATAGACCGGCCCTCCTTCCTCTAGCCGGAACCCGATGCGTTTAGGCCGGGGCTCCGATGGGGCCATGAGCTGTCGAATCGCTTCAAATCACTACTGTCCGGTTATCAATTGAACAATAACAACTGGTTACAGCCCTCGTCCTCCGCAGTCGACCCGGGCGTCATCGTCAGTGCCTGAATCAAGGGCATGCGCTCAAATAGCGTCACGCTGAGGACCTGGAGAATTGTGTAGAGGCTCTGGGGTAACCCGAGCCGCTTCTTGAGGATCGCGACCAGGACATAGCTGCTGACCGCGATCCAGACTTGCGTTGTGACGGCGTTCGCGGAGGTCCCGTAGAAGGCTTTGATCCGCAGGTGCTGCGTGATCCATTTGAAGAACAGTTCCACCTGCCACCGGGCCTTGTAGAGCTGCGCGATGGTCAGGGCCGGTCGCGTGACGTCGTTGGTGAGAAAGACCAGGCGCCTGCCGGTGTCGGGATCGGTATAGCGGATACGGCGAAGCGGGAGCGGGTAGAGCGTGGCGGTCTTGGGCCCCGTGAGCACGATAGTCTGATCGCACCGAATCCCGGTGGTCTTGTCGACCGGATGCGAAGCGCGCCGGGCGAACTGCAGGTTGGCCTTGGCCCGAGTGACGAAGAACGCGGCCGTCTGGTGGAACCGGTAAAGGCGCGCGAAGTCGAGATAGCCGCGGTCCAACACATCGTACGCCCCCGCGAGTGGGAGGAGCAGATCGAGCGCCTTGACATCGTGCCACGTGCCGTCGGAGATCGCCACCACCTCGGGGATGTTCCCGCGGAGGTTGAGCCTAGCCGGAACCGGCATCACGCCGAAGGCGAATACCGATATGGCCCTTTGGGGCATCATGAGCCCTGAAGGGCCGTGCTGTTTTCAGGAGACCTCCGCCCTCTTCTCCCGAGCGCGTGGCAAAGATGAAGACGGTCCTGAAAGATGGCTATGACATCCGAGCCATCCAGTGTAGTGACTCACAAATACTTTTACAGTCCGTTCGTGGTGAGCTTGTCGAACCACGGATGGAAGGTAGTGCCCTTCGACTGGCTCAGGGCGAACGGTAAATGTATAGACATTTACGAGACACGACACGAGCATTCCTTGAGGCACACGGACAGGATGACGGAACTACAGGTGATAAAAGGGATTGCGAAAAAGCTGCATCGCTGGAGTTGACGTGTTGGGCGGACCCAGCTAGCATGTTAGGCTGATCGGCCTAATCAATAGTTGGGCGTCAATAGAGGGGAACGTACGCTTTCGACCCACCTCGGTGTATGTCATTGTTCGTCGAAGCGGACGTTCAACGTCCGAGATGAGGTCTGTGCCTATGCTTGCCAGGGCACGTCCGGTTGACCTGCTGCCGCTACGGTGGATATCGACCTACGCTGATCTAAGGTCTTCCAACTCTGCTGGGCTGGCGTATCCCAACTCAGGTGAACTGGCACCACAAAGTGGCTGATGCAGCCGCTTCTTGAGAGTTTCTGGCCATGAGCTTTGTCTTGCAGTTGTTGAATGGTGGCGCTGGTAACTTGGCCGCCTACTTGGCTGCCCATGTGCTGCTGTGCCTGCTGCCGGCGTTTTTCATCGCGGGTGCCATGGCAGCACTCATTCCCAAGGCCAGCATCACCCGCTGGCTGGGGCGCAGCACGCCCTACCACGTGTCGTACCCGGCCGCCGCCGCTGCGGGCTCGCTGCTGGCGGTTTGCTCCTGCACCATCGTGCCGCTGTTCGCCGGCATCTACCGCAAGGGCGCCGGCATCGGCCCGGCCATCACCTTCTTGTTCTTTGCGCCGGCGGGCAACATCCTGGCGCTGGCCTACACCGGAAGCATCCTGGGCGCGGAGTTCGCCGTGGCGCGATTTCTGCTCTGCCTGTTGTTCGGTATCGGCATCGGCCTGCTGATGGCATTGCTGTTTTGGCGTGACGATGCCAGCCACGACGCGCAGACCGATTTGCTGTTTGCTGACAAGGCGAGCATTGGCGGTGCCGCCACCGGTGTGCTGTTGGCCCTGGTGGCCCTGCTGATCGCCGGCACGCTCAAGGTGTCGCTGCTCACCGCCACCCTGGCCACCGTCAACCTGCCCCTGCCCTGGGCCGAAGCGTGGCAGACCACGCTGTTCAAGTGGGTGCCGTTCGATGCGGCGAAGGGCGAGGAAGGCGTGAGTGTGCAGGGCTCACTACTGATCGTGCTGCTGGTGCTGATCGGCGCAACGGCGTGGAAGGGCATGGAGAACATTGTCGAGGGCGCTAACCGCTGGACCTGGATCACCTTGGGCTTGGCCGCGACCACGCTGCTGGTCGCCGCACTGCGGCTCACCCCAGGCTCCGAAGCGCTGCAGGTCGCCTTCACCGGCCGCGTGTTCGCCGTCGGGCTGGCGCTGTGGGCTGTACTTCGCTACGCCTGCCGACTGAGTTCCGACAACTGGCAGGCATGGCTGTGGGAGTCATGGCGGTTCGTGAAGCAGATTTTTCTGCTGCTGCTGGTGGGCGTCTTTGCCGTCGGTGTCATTCGCCAGATGATCCAGCCCGAATGGATTCAGGTCCTGGCCGGGCGCAACAACCTGCAGGGCAATGCGGTGGCTGTCGTCTTCGGCGTGTTCATGTACTTTCCCACACTGGTGGAAGTGCCAGTGGCACGCATGTTCCTGGACCTCGGCATGCACCCCGGCCCGTTGCTGGCCTATCTGATGGCCGATCCGGAACTAAGCCTGCAAAGCATGCTGATGGTTGCCGCCGTGATCGGTCGAAACAAGACTTTTGCTTACGTGGCCTGGGTGGCGGTGTTCAGCGCCAGCGCCGGCCTGCTATACGGTGCCTGGGTCGATGGCGTGGGCCTCGCTTGGCTGGCGCTGGGCCTGGCCGCATTTGCCGCCGTGCTCGCCGCCGGCTTGGGCTGGCTGCATCGACGCCAGCAGAATGCCATCCCTTCCTCGTGAACCGTCGTGATTGTAAAGGAGAAGACCACCATGTTGACCGTCAAGATTTTGGGTTCTGGCTGCGCCAACTGCAAGAAGCTCGAAGCCGTGGCGCGGGAAGCCGCGGCCAGCGCCGGCCTGGAAGCCGACTTCGTCAAGGTCACTGACATGAAGGCCATCATGGCCTATGACCTGCTTTCCACGCCAGGGTTGGTGATCAACGAAAAACTGGTCAGCAGCGGTCGCATCCCCACCCAGGCCGAGGTCCAGCAGTGGATGGCGGCCTGACGAGCCATGACGTATTGGAGATCTGAAGATCACCAGGCGCGTCGGAGCGCCGAATGGCGCAGTCTTGTTGGACCCTCCTCAGCATAAACAAATAGGGACAGACACTATTATCATGACGATTCGTGGTACTCGCGGTCATGATCGTGCATGCCACGGATTACCCGAATCGTTGCGCTCGGCTACCCGTATCATGTGCGGCAACGAGGGAATGATCGCCAGACGGTCTTTCGGAGCGACAGCGATTCGAAAGCACACGATGACAGAGCGACCACTGGGAGGGATGGGTTCATTGAGCAGGGCTTCGTCGGCGGTGAGGAGCGGGAATCCCACGGCTTCGGCCAGGGCAACATAGACAGCATCATAGATGGTAAGCTGATAGGCAAAGGCAATCGCCACTGTTTTCCGCAGCAGGTCAACGTCAATTGGTCGAATATCGTGCCCCAGATCATCGAGAGCCCGGACGGCGGCAATGACATCGGCTTCCGAGAACCGATGGCTGAAACGAAGGGCATTGGCGACCTCTAACGGAAACGACATGGGAACCGATAAGCGAATGAGCCCGGCGGTGCGTCTGGCCTGAAGCGCCAGCGCCCGTTCGCGCTCCGGCTCGGCGCGCGCAGCTAGCAGCGCCTCTACGTTGCTAAGAGCGGAGAGATTGTTTGGCGGTGTCTTGGCAGGCCTTGTGGGCCCAGGTCAGCAGCTTGTCCAGGGGCCAGGTGTTGATGACATCGGACTTCTCTACCCAGGCGCGGCGGGCGGTGGCAACGCCCAGGGACATATTGTCCAACTGATCGAGGGAGTGGGTGTCGGTGCTGATGGCAAGCCTGACCCCAAGTTCCTTGGCCCGCCGCGCATGGTGGTCGTTCAGGTCGAGGCGCGACGGTTGGGCATTGATCTCCAGCGCCTTGCCGTACTGCTTGGCCGTCGCGAAAACCGCCTCCAGGTCCACGTCGTAGGGGTCGCGCTCCCCGATCAGGCGCCCGGTCGGATGGGCGAGGATGTGGACATAGGGATTAGCCAGGGCCTTGACGATGCGGGCGGTCATCCCGACCCGATCCTGTTTGAAGCGTGAGTGGACGGCGCAGACCACGATGTCGAGCTGGGCCAGCACCCGGTCAGAGAAGTCCATCGACCCGTCGGCCAGGATGTCACACTCGCTACCTGCCAGGATTCGGATGTTTGTGTACTTCGTACTGAGGGCGCGGACTTGGCGGATCTGATCGAGCAGCCTCTCCTCGGAGAGGCCGCCCGCTACGGTGGCCGCTCGGGAGTGGTCGGAGACGACGATGTACTCGTACCCTCTCCGTTGAGCCGCCTCGATGAGCGTCTCCAGAGAGTGATGACCGTCGGTCCAGTTGGTGTGGGCGTGCAGATCGCCGCGCAGGTCGGACAGTGTCAGCAGCTCCGGCAGGCGCCCTTCGAGGGCCGCCTCGATTTCGCCCGCGTCTTCCCGAAGCTCTGGCGGGATGTATGGCAGGCCGATCGCTTTATAGACCTCCTCCTCGGTGGATCCGGCGATTCGTGTGCCGGTGGCCTCGTTGAAGACGCCGTACTCGCTGACCTTCAGCCCTTTATGGACCGCGAGCTCCCGCACGCGGATGTTGTGGGCCTTGGAGCCGGTGAAGTACTGCAGCGCAGCGCCGAAGCAGCCGGGTTCGACCACCCGGAGGTCTACCTGAATCCCCTCCCGATGGCGGATGGTCGCCTTGGTCTCACCCTGGAGCAGTACCTCCGCGACCTGTGGGAGCGATGTGAGGACCGCCATGACCTTGGCCGGCTTCGTTGACGTGATCAGGAGGTCGATATCCTTGACGGTCTCGCGCATCCGCCGAAGGCTTCCGGCCAGGCTGATCTGCTTGATTGCTGGGAGCGTCTCCAGGATCTGGACCAGCTCGTTGGCCAGCGGCAGGGCCCGCCCCAGCGGCATCCGCTCCCGCCCCGCCTTGACGACCTGGATCCCCTTCAGGATATTTTCGATCGTTTTCTGCTTGATGCCTGGCAGGCCGAGCAGTGTCCCTTGAAGGGCGAGAGCCTCCAGCTTCTCGACCGAATCAACCTGGAGTTGCTGGAAGAGGAGCTTGGCGGTCTTGGGTCCGACGCCCGGAATCGCCATCAGCTCAACCACACCCCGGGGGATCTCCGCGCGCAGCTCTTCCAGATATTCCATGTGCCCAGTCTCGAGCGCCTGCTGGATCTTAGCCGCGAGGTCCTTACCGATCCCCGCGATCTCAGTGAGGCCGCCGCGGGCCGCCACCGCCTCGATCTCCTCGGTTACGGATTCCAGGTTCATAGCCGCCCGGCGGTAGGCTCGGATCTTGAAGGTGTTTTCGTCCTTGATTTCCAGCAGGCCGGCGATCTCGTGAAACAGCTTGGCGACTTCGAGGTTTCTCATGGCATGGCCGAATGATACAGCGTACGAGGTGCGGAGCCTGCCCCGGACACCGATCCGGGATACGTGGCGTGGAAGGTCGTGCGCAGGGGTCCGATTACAGCGGGGCAACCTCGAGAGATCGTTCCGGCTGAAGCAGCGGTCTCGCCCATCGCTCAATCACGCCACTGCGGACGGGGGCCATATACTCCAGGTCCAGATGACGCTGGATCTCCCGTACGAGCCTGGTGTGAAGGTAGTGACCGGCACCGTGCGCGATAACGGTCCCGAGGACAGGCCGGCCGAGGAGATAGAGGTCTCCCAACAGATCGAGCACCTTATGGCGGACCAACTCGTCACGAAATCGAAGATTACCGTTGACCACCCCTCCCTCGCCGATCACGATCGCATTTTCAAATGACCCGCCCAGGCCCAGGTTGCGACGGCGAAGCTCTTCGATATCTTTGAGGAACCCGTACGTCCGGCAAGGCGCAATCTCCCGGGCAAACGTCTCCCTGGTGATGTCGAAGGCGACCGACTGTACTCCCAGGAGCGGGTGGTCGAAGGGCATCGTATAGATGACCTGAAGGCGCTCCGAAGGGACGATCTGAATGCTCGAGCGCTCGGACTCGACGACCAAACGCTCTTTGATCTTGAGATACGTCTTGGCGACCATCTGTCGTTTGAGGCCTGCTTTCCTGATCAGCTCGACAAACGGCGCGGTGCTGCCATCCATGGCAGGAACCTCCTCGCTGTCGAGTTCTACCAGGACATTATCCAGCCCCGTTCCCGCAAACGCCGCCATCAGGTGTTCGATGGTCCTCACCTTTACACCATCTTTGCCGATGGTGGTCGCATGATGGACATCGACGACGTGTGCGGGGTTAGCCTCGATGATAGCGGCACGGGGAAGATCGATGCGCTTGAAGACGACGCCGGAGTTCGCCGGAGCTGGACGGAGAGACATCTTGACCGACTGGCCGGTATGAATCCCTATCCCTTCGCAGGTGGCTATAGTCTGAAGCGTTCGCTGATGACTCACCATGATCTCCCGATCAGATCTGTTGTGTCTGAGATAATCCTCACTCTCACTCTTACGAACCAGCCGCGATCTTACTCGAAGGCCCTTGAAATTGCAAGCCGTATACCAGTTACTTCGAAAATCCCTTCAACCCCCCTAATGTCACTCTGATCTCGCCCACCGTTGAAAGAATCGCTGCATGGCATCACCACATGGCAGATCCATGAGAGGGCTCAGGAGCTTTGCTATGCTCGCCTCGCCCGCAGGTGAAACCGCTCGAGCTCTCCGTCCACCACGATTGGAGGGTGTTGCAGGGGCACACCGACGGGTTTGGCCAATTCTCAACACGATCTCTCCTACCGCCGGCTCGCCGACCTCCTCGTTCAGGGTCGTCTTCAGCGTGTGACGCAGCATGTGGAGCTCATGCAGCCAGATGGGATCCTCGACGCAGAGGTACAGGCGTCCACCCCTGAAGTCCTCCACGCTCGCCCGCTCCTTGATGCTGCTTGCTATGGTTCGGTCCCAGGCTCGAAGGAGCGCGAGGTAATGGATGACCCGACCGAGACCTAGCCCTTGCAGGCTGCCCTCGATGATATCTGCGCACCTGGCAGGGGCGGTCTGCGCTCTCCTCTGTACCGGCCGGTTGGTCTTCACTTGGTAAACTCCACTGGCGGCGCCGCTCTCGCCGACTCAGCCACCAGGAAGTAGCGTACCTGTTGCTGTCCGTTCACGAGCGTCCCCTCTCGCGGGGGACTTCGGATAAGGCTTCATCGATGGCGCGGTTGGCGAGCGCGTCCGCCTGATGGTTCAGCTCGCGACCGATATGCTCAATTGAGAACCGACAGTTGAGAGCCGACAACTGATTGATGAGGTCGCGCGCTTGCGCGTGCAACGCAATGAGGCGTACGTTTTTGACTCGATATCTGCCATGAATTTGTCTGACCAACAACTGGGAGTCGGATCGAATCTCGACAACGGTGGGCTGAAATTTCCTGGCCTCCCTTAAGGCAAGGAGCAGGGCTTCATATTCGGCCACGTTGTTGGTTGCCTCGCCGATGTATCGGCAAAAGCCCTGCTGCAACGGCCCGTTTCCCGCCTCCAGCAGGACGCCGATTCCGGCTGGGCCAGGATTTCCGCGAGCTGCTCCATCGATGTGAATCAGCAGTCGAAGTCCCTCCTCCATCTCATTCCTTCCAATAGAGGATCCGGCCACATCCTTCACAAGTGCGAATCTCCTCGTTTCGGCGAACCTCGTTATACAACTGATGCGTGAGGGTCACATGGCAACCTTCGCAGGAACGACCCGTTGCTTGAGCCACCGCCAGGCCATCCCGACTCTTGAGGAGGCGAAGGTACAACTGCAATAAGGATGTCTCCACGCTCCCCGACCGGCGTTCCCTGGCTTTCCGTAATGTCGATAGGTGACTCCGAAGCTTGAGCAGCTCATCTTCCCGCTGCTGTTTGTTTTTCAGAAACTCCTCCTGTGTAACCCGGACCTTCGCCTCCTCATGATCCCGAGTTTTCTCAGCGCTGTCGATATCGTCGAGGCGTATGATGACCTCTTCCTCCAGCGCCGAAATCTTTTGTTTCAGCCCCTCGACCTCCTTCAGGGTTGCAGTGTATTCCTGGTTGGTCTTGACCTCATAGAGACGGCCTTGTCGTTTTTTGAGCTCTCCGCCGGCCTCATCCAAATCGCGCTCTTTCTGGCGGCGAAGTTTGTGGAGCCTCTCTACCTCTACGGTGGCCGCATCGAGAGCCGCCTTGGCCTGAGCCAACTGCTGCTCCATCCTCTGGATCTGGACGGGGATGGCCGCCGCCGCCGCATCGAACTCGGCGATTTCAGCGTCAAGCCCCTGTATTGCGATAAGCCCCTCCAAGTCCTGAAGCACGCTTCCCTCCACTATGATCAGTTGTCAGCCCAGGATAAAGTCTTAAGCTGACTGCTGAAAGCTAATAGCTGATAGCTGCTTTTACATGGTGGGCCCACCTGGACTCGAACCAGGGACGACCCGGTTATGAGCCGGGGGCTCTAACCAACTGAGCTATGGGCCCATGCAGAAGACCAGCAACTAGGGAGTAGCTATCAGCGGTCAGCTATCAGCCCGCTGCCCTAAGATTCCACGAAGCTCCTGAGCTTCCTGCTCCGAGTAGGATGTCGGAGCTTCCGTAGCGCCTTGGCCTCAATCTGTCTGATCCGCTCGCGGGTGACAGCGAATTGCTGGCCTACTTCCTCCAAGGTATGATCGCGCCCATCTCCGAGTCCGAAACGGAGCTTTAAGATCTTTTGCTCCCGTTCCGTCAGTGTCTCGAGTACCTGCTCGGTCTGACCGCTCAAGTTCATGCCGATGACGGCCTCGATCGGGGAGATCACGCCTTTGTCTTCGATGAAGTCACCGAGATGAGATCCTTCCTCCTCTCCGATGGGCGTCTCCAGAGAGATCGGTTCCTGAGCGATCTTCAGGACTTTCCTGACCTTATCAACCGGCAGATCGATCTTCTGGGCAATCTCCTCCGGGGTTGGCTCTCTGCCATATTCCTGAACCAGGTACCGGGAGGCGCGGGTCAACTTGTTGATGGTTTCGATCATATGAACGGGGATCCGGATGGTGCGGGCCTGATCGGCAATGGCTCGCGTGATGGCCTGGCGGACCCACCATGTGGCGTAGGTGCTGAACTTATATCCTCGCTGGTATTCAAACTTATCCACTGCCCGCATCAGGCCGATGTTCCCCTCCTGGATCAGGTCAAGGAACTGGAGGCCCCGATTGGTGTATTTCTTCGCGATGCTGATCACCAGACGGAGGTTGGCCTCCACCATCTCCTTCTTCGCCAGGTGCGCCTTTCTCTCGCCGTTCGTGATGGTATGAAGCAAGGACCGCAACTCCTTGGCGGAGGCATCGGCTTCTTCCTCGACCTTCCGGATCTTTAGCTGGATAGTTGCGACGGTGCGTTCACATTCATCCAGCTCCTTCCGGGCGAGTCCTGTCCGACGTAGAATCCCTCGCATAGCAGACGTCTTGCCCCGATCGTTGCTGGAGATGACCCTGATATCCTCCATGGACAAGTGGTGGGCTCGGCCCACATCGCGAAGCTCCTGCTCGCCCTGTTCGATCCGTTCCAGGAGATTGCGGGTCCTGGCCACTACCCGCTCGATCACCCGCTGGTTCACGTGCAGACCTCGAATCAGCGTGGCCTGCGCCGCCTTGCGATGTGCTATTTCATCCAGGATCTTCTGCTGCCACCGCTCGCTGAGACGATCAGCGCCGCGCTGGTAACGGCGCCGAAGGCTATCGATCTTGACCTGCTCCTCTCGGAGAGCTTCCAGGGACGGGGTGTTTTCGGCCAGCACCTCTCGCTCCTTCTGCTCGGAGATCTCGTCAAACTCATTGAGCAGAAACAGCTCATACACACGGGCTCTACCATGCAAAAGCCGCTCTCCGATTTCCGTAATTTCCCGAACGGCGACTCCCGCCCGGCAGACAGCCTCGGCGATCTCTTTGTGACCCGCTTCGATCCGTTTCGCAATCTGAATCTCTCCCTCTCGGGTCAGCAGAGGGGTTTTCCCCATTTCCCGCAGATACATCCGAACCGGGTCATCGGTCCTGCCGATGGCCGACGGAACAAACTCGGGTCCCGCCTCCGCGCTCTCTTCTTCCTGCTGGGGCGCAGGCGCTCCCACCGCTTTAGGTCGCTCTACCTCATCCACCACCTCAATATCCATGTCATCAAAGAGATTGAGGATCTTGTCGATCTGGTCGCCAGAGGTGACCTCTTCCGGCAGAAGGTTATTCACCTCGTCGTAGGTCAGGTAACCCTTTTTCCGCCCAAGCGACACCAGCGGCCTGATCCCCTCTTTGAGGGTTGCCGGTACTATCGTTATCGGCTTCTTCGCGTTTTTAGAATCGGCGCTCCCACGAGAGCCCTTTGCCGGCGCGGCAACTGGGACCGCCCTCGTTTTATCCTGTTTGCTCAAGACGACCGGCTTGCGAACCGTACGAAGAGGACGCGTGGCCTTCGACGGTGGTCCCGCTTTGTGCGTATTTGCCATACTATCCCCCCCCTAAAAATAGCCGACAGCTAATAGCCGACAGCTAATAGCTACGCTCAAAAGCCCCTGCCTCAGTCCAAGTTTCACGGTGAAGCCTGGACATGAGAGCGGACTCGATCTCTGTTAAGCACAAGAAACTGGGCCTGCAGGCGCGCAACCGTCGCGTGATCGCCCGCTCGTTCGGCCGTATCCATCTGTTTCCGGAGCTCCTCACCTGTCCGGCGTTCACGCCTGACTTTGATGCGCGCAAGATAATCGGAGAGGGCTCGCTCGATCGCCTCCTCCCCGTCGTATTCTTCGAGATCTGTCGCCAATAACTGCGTGAGTACCCGCTGTACCTCCGGTTCTACCGTGGCGAGGGATATCGCACCCTGCCCCCCCACAGGCCCCATCACTGCATACTGAAAGATTTTGCGAAGGGTCTGATCCTCCAGCTCCTCCGGCTGCACGCTCTCCCGCACACGATGGGCTGCGCCGGGATGGTGGAGGGCCAGGTGAATGAGCTTCCAGCCTATGGACGGCAAGCCTCTGGGTTGCAGCGTTAGCGGCATGGTGTCCCGCTTGCGGCCTCTCACCTGGAGATTGAGTTCGCGGATAATGGCATCATTGGAGAGTGACACGCGGCGCGCGAGCTTTTCCGTGTAACGCTGCCGCGTGATCTCATTACCGACGGTACTCAGGAGGGGCAGGACGGCATTCACCGCTTCGGCTTGACCTTCGGGGCTGGTCAGATCGAACCCCGAGACCTTCTGATCGAGCAGGAACTCCATCAGGTCCTTCGATTGTGTAAGCGCATCGGCGAAGGCCGAGGGGCCATGCTCACGCAGAAAACGATCAGGATCTTCTCCATCCGGGAGCAGAATCACCCGCCAGTCGAGCCCGCTGTTCAGCAAGCTTTCGACGCAACGCCTCGCCGCGGCGATCCCGGCCGCATCCGGATCGAACACCAGCAACGCCCGCGTCGTATATCGGCGGAGCAGGGCAATCTGTTGGGCTGTCAGTGCAGTGCCCAGAACCGCCACGGTATGCTGCACACCATGAGCGTGCAGCGCGATCAGGTCGAAATACCCTTCCACGACAAGCGCCGACCCACGATCGCGAATGGCGGAAGCCGCCAGGTGCAGGCCAAAAAGGTGCGCCCCCTTCTTGTAGATAGGCGTTTCTGGAGAGTTCAGGTATTTCGGCAGGGAATCGTCAAGGACGCGACCACCAAAGGCAATTACCTGACCCACCGAATCGCAGATCGGGATCATCAGTCGGTTTCGGAATCGATCGTACGCCCCGCTCCCATCTTTGCGCGGCAGCGCCAGCCCTGCCTCCTCCACCTGTTTCTTGGAGAATCCCCTGCGCAGCAGATGGCGAAGGAGTTCCTCCCAGGAGGCCGCTGCGTACCCGAGTCCGAACTCCTCAACGACCGCATCCGGGATGCCTCGGCTGCTCAGGTACTGACGGGCGGTTGCCCCGACCGTCTGATGTTGAAGTTGGTGGCGAAAGAATTCCGCCGCCACCTTGTGAATTTCCAACAGCCTCAGGCGCGCGCGCTCGTCCTGCCCTGTCCCGCTCCCGGCATGTGCGCGCGAGTGCGCCGGGAGGCTGATTCCAGCCCGGTCGGCCAGCGACCGGATCGCCTCAGGGAAGTTGAGATGTTCCTGTCTCATCAGGAAGCCGGCTGCATCCCCGCCCTCCCCACAGCCAAAGCAGTGAAAGATCTGACGCTCCGGGTTGACCGTGAAGGAAGGGGTCTTCTCGCTATGGAAGGGACACAGGGCCTTATAGTAACGCCCGGCAGGCTTCAGCGGGACGTATCGCCCAATGAGCTGTACAATGTCGGTGCCGGCCAGCACCTTGGAGACCGCCTCCTCCGGGATCACTGTCCGCTCATCCTCTTCATGCTGCTCCGCCAACGCACATGGATAACATACGGGAGCACAGCTCCACGATCGTAGCGCCGATCCCCCCCTCCTGATAGTCGGCTACTCGAAAGCTCTCGACCAGGGGGTGATCCTGAAGAAGCTCTGCAACTGTCTTTCTGAGGATGCCGGAGCCCTTTCCGTGGATAATCCGAACGGTGGGAACTCCAGCCAAATAGGCATCCCCTACATACTGGTCGAGGCGCCGAGCCGCTTCAGTCGCATCGCACCCGATCAGGTTCAACTCGGTCTTTACGTCATCCGTTGCCCTGAACAGCCGGATCGACCTGCTCGTCTCGCCTGGACCAGATCTTCCCTGAGATACCACCTCGTCGATGGACACTTTCACCCTTCCCAGAGAAAGCTGGATCTCCACCATACCGGCAGGGCTTGGCGTACCCTTCACGATCCCGCGCTGCCCAAGCCCCTTAATCAGCACCTCCTGCCCATCGCAAATCGACGCGGCGCCAACGTGGCTTGCTACGGGATCCGAATCGATGACGTCGCTCAGCTCGGTTTTAGCCTGCCGCTCCAGGTCGCTGAGCCTCCGGCGAACCGCCTGTACCGACCGCTCGCGCGACTGCGCCGACCGAAACTCCAGGAGAAGGCGATCGATCTCAGCCCGGGCGTCGGCGACAGCCCCCTCGGCCTGTTGGAAAGCCTGACGGTAAATCTGCTCGGCCTCGGCCCTCGCCGCAGTACGGCGCGCCTCGGCCTCGCCTCGCGCCTTGGCCGTCTCGGCAGCCTCGCGGGTAAGTACCTCGCGCTCTAGAGCGAGGCGCTGCTGCTCGCCCTCCAGACGATCCAGCAGCAACCGTAAAGGATCTCGTCCTTCGCCAAGCAACCCCTCGGCCCGCTGAATTACACTCGAAGGCAACCCGACTCGCGAAGCAATTGCCAGTCCATGACTGCGACCAGAAAGCCCAATTAATAATCTATACAGCGGGCGCAGGGTGTCAAGGTCGAACTCAACGCAGCCATTTTCGATTCGAGGATGCGAATAGGCATAGGCCTTGATGGCGTCCAGGTGCGTGGTCGCCACGACCAGCGCGCCTCGATCGAGAAGCGCCTCGAGAATGGCGATCCCCAGACATGCCCCCTCGACCGGGTCAGTCCCGGCGCCCAGCTCGTCTAACAACACCAGGGTCCCGGGGCGTACCGCTTCCAGGATTCGCCGAATCTGACCGATGTGGGAGGAGAAGGTGCTCAGGCTTTGCTCGATGCTCTGCTCATCTCCAATGTCCGCCAGAACTCCGCTAAAAAAAGGAACCTCGGAGTCCGGTGAGACCGGCAGATGCAAGCCGGCCTGCGCCATCAGCGAGAGCAGGCCCGCGGTCTTCAAAGCGACCGTTTTGCCGCCGGTATTCGGTCCGGTGACGAGTAGCGCGTCAAAGCTATCGCCCAGACGCAGGTCGATCGGGATGGTCTGGATTGTCCCGGCCGCTTCTGTCTGTTCCAGCAAGAGTGGGTGCCGGGCTTCCCGCAGCACCAGGGGACCCGTGTCCTTCAAGGAGACCGGGGCACAGTGAAGCCGGTCAGCAAATCGCGCCGCGGCACATCGGGCGTCCAGCTCAGCCGTGAGAAGTATCGTCGAGAGAACCGCCTCCGCCTGAGACCGGAGAGAAGTGGTGAGTGCGACCAGCACCCTTCGAATCTCCTCCTCTTCGGATTGCTGCAACAACCGTAGATGGTTATTGAGATCCACAACCTCCTGGGGTTCCAGGAAGATGGTGGCGCCGCTGACGGATCGATCCTGAACGACACCCTTCAGGACGGTCCGGTAGTTGGGCTTGACAGGGATCACGAACCGCTCGTTTCGGAGCGTTACGAGCGGTTCGGCGATAGAGGGCTGAAGATGAGGATCCGTCAGTAGGGACTGTAGACGAGAATAGATCAGGTTACGGATCTCATGGAGTCGAAGTCGAAGTTGGTTGAGCTTCCGGCTGGCGGTGTCCTTGACCTCTCCGGCTGCATCAATGGCCGCGTGAATCTCCCTTACCAGGCCAGTATGATCATCGAGTCTGGAGGCGAGAGCATGAAGCTGCGGGCACAGGTTCCTGGAGCGGGCGATCGCGTGACGGATCGCCTCCGCCGCTTCCAGCGATGTGGCGACCCTGACGAAATCCATTGCCGCCAGGACGGCCCCTTCCGGTCGAGACCGCCGAACCGACTCTCTGGTGTCAAACAGTTGGTCAAATGGAAGTGAGGTTTCCCTGGACAGCAGCGCCCGGAACTCTTCAACCTCGTTCCGGACTTTCTTCGCGTCCTCCAGTGTGGGGAGCGGGCGGGTAGCCTGTGCCAACTCCCTTCCCACAGACGATCCGGCCAGGGCGGCCAATCTCGCCTGGATGGCAGGCCACTCCAGGACATCGAGGGTGTGCTGATCGACCTGATTCATCTGATGCGAGCCGCTCTAGATGGCTTCAGTCGTAGCGAGCGCACATTCCGAGTGCGTGGATGCACCATAAATACTACAGGGGACTCGATTTCGAGCCCCCTGAGCGCGGACCACCCCAGCACGACGGTACACTCACGATGAGACAATTGCGCAGTTATCACCGTCGCGACAATGCATCTTTTACCATCTGGCTCACTACCTTCCCGTCAGCCCGGCCCGCGATCTCCGGCATCAGGAGGGCCATGGCCTTCCCCATATCCTTGAGGGATCTCGCCTGCGACGCGGCAAGCGCCTCCTCTATCTTTTTTCGAAGCTCTTCAGACGAGAGCGGTGGAGGGAGATAGGCCTCGAGGAGCTTGAGCTCGGCCTCTTCCTTCGCGGCCAGATCGTCTCGTCCCCCCTTCGTATACTGTTCGATGGCTTCTTTTCGGAGCTTGCAGGAGGCAATCACTGCCTGGATGATTTCAGAGTCGTCTAACTCCCCCCGCTTTTCTATTTCCTTGTTCTTGATGAGTGAGCAGAGAAGCCGAAGCACTGACGTCCTCAACCGATCCCCACCCTTGAGGGCCGTTTTGAGGTCTTCGGCTAATCGTGTCTTTGAAACGCTCACGTTCTACTCTACAGTGAAGCTGACGCGCTTCAAGGTCTTCTTCCTGGCGGCTATCGACTTTTTCTTGCGGCGGACACTGGGTTTCTCGTAATGCTCGCGCTTGCGGAGCTCTGACAGGACTCCAGTCCTCTCGCACAGTTTCTTGAAACGGCGGAGAGCGACCTCGAACGGCTCGTTCTCCTTGACTGTCACGCTCGCCATCCCCTTCACACCCCCTTAGTAATAGCGATGAGATAAGCTACAGTTTGATACGATGCTTTACGGAATCCAGGCGCTGCTGCGTCGAGTTTCGACGAGTGCTATCATGGCACCTTTCGTACATAAATGTCAATATGTTTGCCAGCCCACAATCCACCACCTCTTTTTCACAAGTGCGTGTTTTGTCGTCGGACGGCGCATCTGATGCGGGCGGCCTAGCGGCGCGAGCCGCAGCCCGGTCACTGCGCTCTTCCGCCCGAACGTCGCGGACACTTCTCCCGTGTC
>ORJL010142507.1_pt1 | contig 20763 bp, 21 predicted proteins | sample 1779941 | NCBI WGS metagenome assembly ORJL01 (sample SAMEA104232317, study PRJEB22302) | groundwater metagenome | biome: forest; feature: aquifer; material: groundwater | place: USA | collected 2011-08-07 | depth 5.8 m
TATATTGTAGAAGGAAAGCTCTTTAGAGGAAAAGTAAAGCAAAAAGTGATAAAATACTTGGGAAATGTTTATCATATATTGGATGTATTTACCGAATATGAAAAGACTAAAAAATAAACAGATTTAGTTCAATCAACTGGAGTTACTCCGCAGCGAGAAAACCCGCAGTGAAACGAGGAGCAATCAGCCTTGAGCAGCATTTCAAAGGGAAGTTGGTAAGAAACCGATAAGGTTTCTTACAACAGCAAGAGAGGAACGAGATATGGGACTTTCAATACTGCTCCTTATACCTCCCCCTCTTCTCAACCTTCTCAAATCTCTTCATTACTTCCCCATATCCTTTAGAACTTTCATATCCCTCAAGAACAGCTTTAAAGAATTTATCAAAATGTAAAAAATGTTTTGCTTCTAAAGCCTGTTTAATCAAATGCAAATCCACAGCCTTATCTTCCGCTCTCCCATTCTCATATCCAAGTCCAAAATCAATAAAATATAATTTCCCGTCGGAATAAATCATATTTGAAGTTGTTAAATCTCCGTGAATAATCCCAGAATCATGCAATTTTCCAATGCTCTTCCCAATTTCTAAACATACTTCCTCCCAATTTTTCATCTCATCTAAACTCTCAGACAATTTCTTCCCCTCAATAAAATCCATTTCGATTTCCATTTCCTTATCATTTACCTTTAGCATTTTAGGTACATTAATCAATTTTCCTGCTTTCTCAATTAGTTTCGCCTCTTTTCTTGTTCTCATCCCCCTTAATTTATCATCTATAACCTTCAGCCTATATCCTTTTGCAACTCTCCTTTTCAACAACACTTCTCCCCGTTTAATCAAAACTGCCTCCGCTCCCTGTTGAATAACTGTTTCTTTCATACTAAAAAACCAAAACCTAATTATTTAAAAGTATCTCGCTTTTAATATTCCTATGAAAAAGCTACTAAATACAGAGATTGCCGAACTAAAGGTAACCAAATTATCGGGAATCTCTGTACATTTGTCCAGTATCTTTCTGTTACCATTCTTTTTCTCATCTAGTGAAACTCCCACCCAAGGGTTTGCCTACGGGCAAATCCGCTTCGGCGGAGTGGGGCATCAACGAACAGAAAAGCACTCTAAATAAATTATTAAAATTTTGTAAGAAATTAGAGTTTAAAACCTTTTAAAATTTAAGGATTTTATTATTTTGTTCCATTTTAATTATTCTTAATATGCTTAATTTTAGTAAAATCAATCCTTTTTATATCTTTAATCTTATCAAAATCAGAATCTGCAGTTATAATTTTATCTAACTTCAATTTTTTCATGCAAGCTAAATGTATGGAATCTCTTGGAGCCAACTTTTCTTTAGTATAATTAATTATTGCATCTTTCATAATTTGCACATCTACAGATATTAATTGAAGATTATTTAAATTTAAAAAATCAGTCGAAATCTCTGCAGCCCTTTCTCTTCCCAAGACTTTTTGAGTTTTCCATAATACCTCATCTATCGTTAAAACCGAAGTGTAGGTTAAAAAATGACCCTTTTTAATAATATCGATTATCTCTCTTGCACTCTCTCCTATACTTCCTTCATCTAAAGTTGAATAAATAAATAAGTTTGAATCTAAATATGTATTTTCATATTCTGATTCCTGCTCTTCTTGCTCTTTCATCATATTGTTCATAAAACTCTTCTTTATCATAAACAAATTTCTTGCCTTTCCTCAATCTTGCAGCTTCTCGAGCAAATTCTCTTAACTTCTCCACAATATCCCCTTCCTGCTTTTCAATAATTACCTTTCCTTGTTCAATTTTAATTATAAACTCTTCTTGCGGATACATTTTATTGCTGTCTCTAAATATCTTAGGAATTACAATCTGTCCCTTCGTGCTCATTCTTACCTTCAGTTCTACCATGTCTTACCTTAGGTAAGACAATATTTAAATCTTGCTGTTTTTTAATTTTACCCCTACAGTATTTACTTAGGTTTCTGAAGTCATTTTTATTTACAGAGAATTAGGATAATTAAGTTACATTTAGTCCTAATTCTCTGTCTGGAGATGTAAAAAACTCTTCGTTAAAACGCAAGGCGTTTTTTGAGTTTTTTATCACCTCGAAAATCTTTTTTCTTACTCCGAGTTAAAACATAGTGCGTGTGAAAAAAGATTTTCTTAGTGTCAAGATGTTACGCATCTTGAGCACGCTCAAGAACTCTCAGTTCTTGACGATTCGAATAAAAGGTAACACAATCAACCGAATTCTCCATATCGATGAAAATAAATATAGTCAAAACTTTCAGTTTTGCAAATTTATTGAAAATTTTATTGCTTTCAGGCAGATAAATTTTTCCGATAGGCAAGATATTATCAACTATAATCTCATAAGCAATAAGGCTCAATGTGTCTTTGTGTCAATGCAAAAGATGCAGTTGTTAACATATCTTCAGCAAATTAAGGTCTTCAAGTATTGAGAAAATTAGGCCATTTATCAGTTGTAAATTAAAGATGTTCCGTCGTAACTTTCTAAACCTAAGTAAATATGCCCTAAGTTTAAAAACAATTAAAATATATAAAAGACGTGAAATTGAAGTTCTGGTTTTTGATTATTATTCTAGTTGTTATAATACTGGGTTGGACATGAGCATTAGTTCCAATATTTCAATTTAAAATTTAAGTTCTAAAATTATTTAGAATTTTAGTTTCTTCCCAAATTTTCTTGCAAGCTTCATCACTTGAAGCTTCATGAGAAGCGAAAGTTTGAGATTGGCTAAAACCTAATTTTTTTTCCAAACTTTTTTGCCAATCTCATCATCGTCTTCTGATCAAGCTTTCCTTCCTGCAAACCGTTCTGCGACTTCATCATTTCATTCAACATTTTATACTGTTTCAATAACATCCTTACATCAGAAGTCGTAGCTCCAGAACCATGCGCGACTCTCTGTATTCTTGAAGTCTGCTTATCAAACAATTCAGGATTTTCAATTTCTTCAGGAGTCATTGAATTTATAATATGTTTCCATTTCTTTATTTTTGCTTCCTGAGTTTCAAGTGCTCCCTCGCCGATTTTCTCTTTAACCTTTCCCATTCCAGGAATCATTTCCATAATTTTATCAAAACTTCCTATTCCTGACATCGAGTCCATCTGTGTCTGCAAATCCCTCAAAGTAAATTTCCCTTCCTCTAATTTCTTCTGCTGGCGCTCAATTTCTTTTTCATCCATTACCGAATGAATTTTTTCCATAAGAGATTTCAAATCGCCCATTCCCAACAACCTAGATAAAAACGCTTCTGGGTCAAATGTTTCCATATCGCTTGGATTTTCTCCTGTTCCAATAAACACAACTGGGGCGTTTACCTCGGCGCATGCAGTCAAAGCTCCTCCTGCTTTTGCAGTAGAATCCATTTTAGTAATGATAACTCCTGAAACATTTGCAGCTTCCTTAAACACCTGCGCCTGTCTCTTCGCAGCCTGTCCAATATCTGCAGAAATAACTAGAAAACTCTCACTAGCTTTAATCTCTTTTGCAATCTCTCTTATTTCTTTAATTAATCCATCATCTAAAGCATCTCTTCCAGCGCTATCAACTATAACCAAGTCATATTCTCTAATCTCCTTCTCATGCTTCTTCCATATCTTCAAAGCATTTTTCTCTTTCAACTCCACAAAGCAGGCAACTTTAATTTTATCACAAATCTGCTTCAATTGTTCTGGTGCTGCAGGCCTATGCACATCAAGTCCAACACAGCAAACTTTTCTTCCTCTCTTTGCATAATAACTTGCAATTTTCCCACAGGTAGTAGTCTTCCCGCTTCCATAAAGTCCAACCATCAAAAAAACTTCCTTCTTTCCGAGCACAAGTTCTCTTTTCTTTCCTAAAATCTTAAGCAGCCCATCATGCAATAATTTGATAATATGCTCTTTTTTCTCAACCCCTTTTATCCTCTCATCAAATGCCTCCTTCTTTATCTTCTGAGATATTTCCAAAACCAATGAAACATTAACGTCTGCTTCTATCAAAGCCCTCTGCAAATCCTTGACAATTCCATCAACTAGATTTTTATCTAGAAATATAGCATTAGCTATCTTATCCGTAGTCTTCTTCAAAACTCCTGAAAGTTTGTCCAATACCATTAAAAATCAAGTTAATTTAGGCTTAATAAAGTTGTTGTTTCCCCTTGTTTCAATTTATTCTTCAATCAGATTGATAATCATCCGGAATAAAAGTCACTCCATCTGTTTTAGAGTCAAATTTATAATCTCTGCAAGGTTCCCCTCCCCTACAATCTCCGGGGTAGAATAATGCCTCATGTTCTCCAGGAATATATTCATTTGAATCAGGACTTTCTGAATAAACTCCTTCATTACATAGGGCCTCATAAACTCTTCCGCCCATATTAGTTAATTCAACTAATCCGTCTGCACTCCTTAAATCAAAATCAACCAACTCTAAATGTTTTAAAACTGCTAAATACACCAATCTTAATGGTTCACATTGATAATTCCAAAAGGCGCACTTCTCTACTGCGGCTTCCTCGAGCACGCCAGTTAGATATCTGAATTTTAGTGCTTCACCAATTACCAAATCTGACAATCTAAACAACAAATATCCTGTTCCACTAATCCTGGAATCTTCAGCAGAGTTTCTAGAACACAGCCTAGAGCTTTCAGCCTCAGTTAATTCTTCATTATGAAGATTTCCAAAAGGCAATTCTTGTTGTCCCATAAAAAACCACCTTGAAACTAACTTATAAAGATATTGGACATTGTGTCCTCTATCTTAAAACGAATAACTTTCCCACGAGGAATTGGGGCGTCTAGACTTCCTTCAAATATCTTTAAAGTTAATCTTGAAATTCATACCTATGGATAACTGCTCGATTTATAGCACGTATAGCCGCAGTTATCCAGATAGAGAACTACAAAATAAATGCGGCGTAAGCCATGCAGTTATCTATATCTCTCTTTTTGAAGCTAAGCAATAGAAAATCCCTATGCTCTTCCAGTTCCTTGTTTCTCTGTTTTAGTCATATCTATTATAGAATACCTTGCCTTTTAAATCTTTCAGTTTTGTTACTATTATTAAGTTATATTCTAATTTCAAAAAACTTAAATAGTACGTATGTACTTAGGTACATATGGTATTGAAAGTTGAATTTGAGAAAGAATTTGAAAGGAAGTTTAGAGAATTAGCTATGAAGAAATATGGATATTCAAGGGGGGCTATAAAAAAAGCAAGTGAAGAGGCAATTGAAATATGGATAGAGATGGAAAATAGAGATTTGCCTAAAATTGAAAGGCCGGTAAAAAATATTAGAGGAATTATGAAAAACTTGAAAGGAAAATATACTTCCGTTGAATTGCAACACGAAACTATTAAACTATGGACTGACAAAAAATGAAATTTATCGATGCAAATATATTTCTCGAATTGATGTTGGATGATAAAAAAGCAGACGTATGTGAAAGTTTCTTTGAAAAAATTAAAAACGAAGAAACAAGTTTTTATACTAGTGATTTTATAATTTACACTTGTTTATTGCAAATAGAACAAAAGATTAAATCACTAAAAGTTATGGAGGAGTTTATTTATTTTATTAATAATCTAAATAATTTATATATTCTTAGACCTTCTATTAAAGATATTTACAATTCTTTGCATATATCTAAGAAATACAAATTGGATTTTGATGATGCTTTAGTCGTTTCAGCAATGGCCGAAAATAATATTCAAAATCTAATTTCTTTTGATAAGGATTTTGATAAAGTATTTATGATAAAGAGGGAAGAACCATAAATTTTCATTAAATTATATGGTGGCTCTTAAAAATTACAAAAACAATTCCCAAAAGAATGGACATGGTACCTAACCATGCAAAAATAGCATATGTGGAATTATGATATGTAAATTGTTGATTATTTTGGTTTAATAAACAAGACATAGAGCATATAAATTCTGGTGTGAAGGCGTCACTATATTTAATAAACTTTCCACAAGTGTTTGCACAGTTCGGTATAACTGATTCTTTAAGAATAGCAAATAGTACAAAAGAAATTAATAAGAAAATTACTCCTAACAAAAGAAAGATTACACTCTTTTTCATCAAGTTTAAAGAAATTTTAGCTTTAAATAGTTAACTTTAAATTTTGGGATACTTTAGTCGCCCATATTATAAAGATTATTGTAGTCGCCTACTTATAGCACTATAAGGCTTAAACCAGAAAAAATAAATCCTTATAAACTCCCAATTATCTAAATAATCATGCCAAAAGATAAACCGAAAGGCAAACCAAAACAACATCACAAAACAATAATTATTGTTCTAATAGCAGTTATAATCATTTTAGCAATTTTCCTCATTAGGATACAGAAACAAAAACCCCACACTCTTCCAATTGGGTCAAACGAACCATGCACAAATTTCAATGCAGGTTTTAAAATTCTGGATATTAATTACACAAATTATCAAGGTCAATTAAAAGAAAAGACAGTTGCCCTTTGGTATCCAACAAATGACCCTGAAGCTCCCTACAATTATTTGAGATTGAAAGGCTCTAATGCGTTTGACGGAAAAATATCTTCCTGCACAAAATTTCCCCTCATCATATTCAGCCATGGTTATTCTGGTTGCGGGGTCCAATCTGTTTTTCTAACAGAAGAACTCGCAAGACATGGTTATATTGTAATTGCTCCAGATCACGAAGACGCTTTATGTTCTTCAATGCCTAGAGGAAAGAAATTGTTAGAAGACTTCGACCTGTCTATTTTCAATCATCCTGACAACTGGACAGATAAAACTTTCTTTGATAGAAAAGAAGACATCAAAGCAGTCATAGGCTACTCTTTAGAAGAAAACTCAAATAAATCTTCCTATCTCTATAATTCAATTGCTCCAGAAAAAATTGGAATAATAGGGCATTCATTAGGAGGTTATACTTCCTTAGCATTGATAGGGGGCTGGCCTAAATGGCAGGACAATAGAATAAAAGCCGCCCTTCTCCTCTCACCCTATTCAAAACCTTATTTCCTAAATAAGAATATCAAAAATATAACTATTCCCGTAATGCTTCAAGGCGGAACATTAGACAGCACAATAACGCCTTCAATTCCCGAAATTTATGCAGAATTAAATCCTCCAAAGTTTTTCCTAAATATAAAATATGCAGGACACATGGCGTGGGCAAACATTGTCTGTTTAACTTCTCCAACCATATCAGACTGCCTGCAATCAAATAAAAGAGCGGGAGCAATTGATTTCTATGGAATTGCCTTCTTCGACAAATATCTTAAGAACGACCCTTCAGCAGACCAAAGAATCAAAGAAAAGAAAGATATCTTGGAAGCTTATGTCTATAAGTTTACATAAAAAAAGTTTAAAAAATCACAATTCACTCAAGCCCTATGCCCTTCAAAACATCGCTTTTCTTGAACTCTTTCAAATCATCATAATCCTGCCCAACACCCAAATAAAAAATAGGTTTTCCAGTAACAAACCCCACAGATAAAATTGCCCCGGCCTTCTCGTCAACATCTGCCTTTGTTAATATTATTCCATCAATTCCCGCAGTTTCATTAAACATCTTCGCCTGCTCAGTCGCATCATTTCCCGTAATCGACTCCCCAACAAATATCTTCAAATTAGGTTTAGTAACCTTAACAATCTTCTCCATTTCTTTCATCAAATTAGACTTTGTATACATCCTCCCGGCAGTATCCACAAGCACAACTTTAATTTTATTTTTCTTTGCATACTGCACCGCATCAAATCCAACAGATGCGGGATCTTTTCCATACTCTCCTTTTATAATAGGCACTCCAATTTTCTCAGCATGCTTCTCCAACTGTTCAATTGAAGCCGCCCTAAAAGTATCCCCCGCCGCAAGCACACAAGAAACCCCTTCTTTCTTTAACTTGTAAGCAATTTTAGCAACACTGGTGGTTTTTCCAGAACCATTTATTCCAAAAAATAATATAACAAACGGACTTTCTCTAGACTCCTTGATCTTCTCAATTAACTCTTCTCCCTCAACCAAAACTTTCAAAATAGCAGATTTCAAGCTCTCAACAATCTTTTTCTCTACCTCTGATTTTTTTATACTAATGCCGACGAGGTCATTTGACAGACTCTCTTTTATTTTATCAACAACATCCAATGCAACATTATTTTCAAGCAAATTAAACTCCAGCTCTGGAAATATTTCTTCAAACTCTTCTTTTCTTAAAGTACTATTCGTAAGTTTTTTCTTTAGCTTTGCAAAGAACCCCCCTTCTTCTTCAATTTCCTCCTTGAGCTCTTCTTTAGGAGTTTTTTCACCCTCTTCTTCTCCTTCCCTCCTACCTTCAATATTTATCTCCTCCTTTATCTCAACTTCAACTTTCTTTTCTTTTTCTTCTTCTGCTTCTTTTTCCGCTTCCTTTTCTCCTTCAACTTTTTCTCTTTCTTTTATTTCTTCTTTTTTCTTCCACCATTTCTTTAGCCATCCTCCTTCTTTTTCACTCTCCTCCCTCCCTTTCCCAGCATCTTCAACTTTAATCTCTTCTTTTATCTCAACATCGATTATCTCTTCATCTTTTTTCTTATAGACATTCCCGTTGATTGTATCACCTTTCGTTCGGGAATGTCTATTAGAGATTTCAGATTCTAGAGTGACTGAATTAGAGGGAATCTCTATAACTCCTTCTTCTTCGATTTCCACCTCAACTTCTTTTTCCTCAACATTCTCTTCAACTTCCCTTCTTTCCCTTTTGACCTTTATTTCTTTATTCTTAAGTTCACCCTTCTTAGAAATCTTTTTCTCCGTCTCTTCCTTCTTCTTTACTTCTTCCTTTTTCTCAGTCTTTTTTTCCTTTTCTCTCCTAGTCTTTACTTCTTTTTTCTCAGCAACAACCTTCCCTCTGGCCTTTTTCCTTTCCCCTTTTCCCATTCCAGTTTTCTCTACCTTTTTCTCCCTCTCAGTTTCCTTCTTTGGCTTTTCCTTCTCTTCCTCTTTCTTCCCAACTCCAAGCCATCCGCTAAGTTTCTTCTTTAATGAATCAAACATAAAAATAAGTAAAGGCCAAAGTTTATAAACATAATTCTCTCAACCAGTAGATGAGCATTTACCAATAGAATTAGCTCATCTACTGAAATGAATATTGTCTGTGTTTTTCTAATCTTTTATCCTACTGCTCTAATTATAATTTTTAGTTTATTAATGATAGAAGTTGGAAAATCAATCTGAACAAGTGAGGATTGATTTTCATGAAAACTCTTATTTTTGTTCTACAAAAATAACAAGTGTTCATCTACTGCTCAACAAAACAGCAAGCTATATCTTAACTTCATACTCGAAAACTTTATCATATGGGATAAACCAAGAAATTGTATCCTTCACATCAGCGTTTTCTATTATCTTCCTAAACAACCTTATAGAATTTCCATGTGCCGATATTGCCACATTAACTCTCTCCTTTTTCATCATTCTTAGTAAATATTTAATAAAACTTTTTACTCTCTTTTCAACCATCGCAAAACTCTCTCCCTCTGGCGGAGGCACATTATACCCCCTATGTATTAAATTATACTCTTGTTCCCCTAGAAATATCTCTACCTCTTTTCTACCTTTTGGCTCTAAAGCAGTTAGAATATCTCCCTGAACTTCTAATTTATACAATTTCTTTCCTATTTTATCTATAAAATCTTTATGGGTTGTCCCATTTAATTTTCCATAATTCCTCTCAATCATTCGGTCGTCTTCTTTAATTAATTTACATTCAGGATGGTATTTTAAAACCTCTTTTAAAGTTTGTCTTGACCTTCTCAACCTTGTGTGAAATGCGGCTTCAAATTTATTTTTCTTTAGTTTCAAAGCAACTTTCCTAGCCTGCCTCACTCCAAGTTCAGTCAATCCAGGATCATTCCATCCAGTAAATCGCTGATCCCTATTATAAGTCGTCTGCCCATGCCTAAATAAATAAATCTTTAATGTCCTCTTTTTTTCCTTTCCCATCTTTCTTCCTAAACCCTCTTCTAGAAATATTAAAAGCATAGCATTATATAAATTCTACTTTCTCAAGTATCAAAAAAACACCAATTGTGGATCAAACCGTTGATTATACGGCCGGTCGGAAGGTTTGATTCGTTAGAGAAAACTGATGAAGCGGTGCTCAAATTATCGGTTTCATCTATATCTCGCGAATAAACAAATAGGGATAAATTGAATAAAAAAATAAAAAACACTTAAAATCACTTCTTTTTCGTTTTCATCAATGCAGAAGCTACTGCCGCCCCAACAACTGCTCCAATTCCCACTGCAATTGCAGCCGCTTTCTTAGGATTTTTCTCAACATATTTCTTTATATCCTTTTCAGCTTTAGCAATTTTAATCTTCGTAGCCTTGAAAGTATCCTCTGCCTTTTTCTTTGCATGCAGAATGTCCTTCTTCAAAACATCAATTCTTCCTTTTTTTCCTTTTTTACTTGCCATTTAAACCTCCTAAGTCTATAAAAAAATTAGTTTATTTAAATTCTCCTATAGCTTAAATCTGCTTTAGAAGCGAAAGTTTGAAATTGACCTATTTTTTATTCAATTTCATCACTCCCCAGAGTATAGCTATTTTTATATATCTACGAAAAGATTCTTTTTTATGCTTACCTATAATGATATTTATGAAGTCCTTAGAAAAGAGAAATATGCAGAACCCCTTCAGCTTTTGCCAAAAGTCTTTATTACAGAATTTTCCCAGTATATAAATGAAAACGCGGCAGATTACACAAAAACGGAAATTCTAGATTCAAATATAAAATCAAAAAAACAACTTGAGAATTCTCTTTCACTCTTCAGAGAGCTAATGTTGAGAAGAAAAAAAAAGATATTAAACTTAATCTTTGTAGCAACAGAAACAGGAATAATGAAGCGAGATTATGAAAATATGTTGGACATTGAAAAAGAAGCATTTGAAAAAATGGTAAAAGCGTTTGAAGAGTGCGATAAAGAACTTTCAAAAATGTTGCATAATAAAGAAAATAAAAAAGAAGCAAATAAAATGGTATTGTTCAGGCAGGGAGTTGATCAATTTATAGACCCATCGGGTAGCCCAATAGGGCCATACAAACAAGGAGAGTTAGTCAATATGGATTTCCAGGTAGCAACCCTATTCGTCTCAGATGGCAAGGCCATTTTTGTTGACGAGAATTAAAGTTATAGCAAACAGCCTCTAGAGGGGATTGAACCCTCGACCCTTAGTTTACAAAACTAATGCTCTACCACTGAGCTATAGAGGCTTACTATGAGCAATTTGCTTGAATATATTGCTTCTTTTGCAAATTGACCTATTAGAGAATTTCGATTTTTTAATAATACAATCATCGAAATTCTCTATAATCACAAAAAAACAAGCATTAAAAACCTTTCTTCCGCCCACAATTTTCCAATTTCTTACAAAGCAAAGTACTTATCTAAAATCCTTCTGCTGAATTCCCTAAGATTAATCTCGCCATAATTCTCCCCATCAACAAACCTATATTTCCTTATCTCCCAACTAAACTTCCTCTCTCCTCTTGCCTCAACTAAAAATACCTTGTGCCTATGCAATCCATAATTAAAATCAAAAAGATATTTTACTTTCCGGCACTCTAAATTTGTCTCCTCTTTAAGCTCTCTTTTTACAGCATCCAAATAATCTTCCCCAAACTTAACCCCGCCCCCCAATAATGCAAATTTCCAATTGAAAATATGTTTCCCAATTAAAATTCCTTCTTTCATCTTAATAATTAATGTAGCTCTTTTTCTAAACATAAAGTATAATAAAAAAGGTGCATTAAAAATCTATCAATTTATTGGTTTGCACGCGTCCTATAAACAACCTCATAAGGTTTTCTTGGACTAGAAGAAAAGGGATTAAGAAACCTCCCGCTTGTTATATATTCCTTTTCTCTCTTTGAATGCTCTAAAAACAGTTGTCTTAAATCAGCATCATTATTGGGATTTTCAGATTGATATCGGCTAACATTACAATCTCTAGAGCTTATTAATAGATTTCCAATAGCTCCCCCACCATATATCGCCGCTCCCACCCCTAAAATTAATCCCAATGTACCAGTCATCCTAAAACCTTTCTTCATCATAATTCAACACAAAGAACTCTACTATTTAATAATTTATATGCTCTAGAACCCCTTCTCTAGAACCACTTCCCAATCCTTCTTGCTTCTCCTCACTGGCAAAAGTTTATCTTTTGACAGTGCCCGAGAAACAAGGACTAAAACCATTTGTTAATCTTCTCTTGTTTCTCGGCATCCTTCCCAAAAATACTCTGGATATACATTTCAGTCAATTCCAAACTCTCCAGCAAATACGGGCTAGAATTATAGTTTCTAGCTAAATCCAAAGCAGGTTGCATATATTTTAATATGCTCCCCTCTGAAATTGTGAATATTATTCTGCCCCCGCATTTTACGCACTTTCCAACCAAAGGAGGTCTCCGGTATTTAGTATTACAGGCAACACACCTAAAGACCTGCATTGAAAATTTCCTTAAATTACCCCTCGTATCTCTTATAAAATGTCTTTCTATAACTAAACGGGCAACATCCTCAACATCAACAGCCCTTATCTTTTTGCATAAATCCATCTGGGCATTAACTTTCTCCTGCATTGTGGGTAATAATTTATAAGACGAATTTACAACTCCCGCATTAAAATCAAAACAATCATGAGTAAATTTAACCCCTGTAAAAGTATCTTTTCCTTCTTTCAATCTTTTTTTTACATTATCCATTTTTAATTCAGAAGAATGTTTTCCCTGCTCTGCAAATTCATACAATTCAAGAGGATACTCTTCCAATATAAAATCTAAAATCTGATCGTCAACCTCTCCAGCTCGGATATGGGTATTCAAAACTAAAGGAGCATCCTGCGTTCCTCCCCTATGTGCTGGCAGAAATTTTTTAGAAAAATTCAAAAGCAAATCCATAAGAAGCATTACGGCCGCCTCATCTCCATCTGCGTCACGCCTCATGGCAGCGTGCATAAAAGGACTCGCCAGCAATGTTTGAGTTTTAGAAAACCCTATTATTCTTCCCACTGTAGCAGTACAAATATGCGGAGCAATGCAAACAACATAATTCCCTACAATGTCTTCTCTGTTATTTGCATTGTAAAATCTATCCAATTTATATAACTTTTCTAATTCATCATCTATAAATTTAGATATTCTCAAAAATACATCGTCTGCTCTTTCATCAGGGGTGTCTGGGCATGAAGGCAAAATTATATCATGGGGTTTTAACTCTAAAATTTGTTCATCATTCTCAAGTTCTTTCCCATGCATATCTTTTTCATATCCCATTTCTCTCAATTTTTCAATACTCGTGCCTACTTCTTTTGGTTTGAAATGTGTAACTGCCATTTCAGTCATGTCATATCTTATCGTTCCATCTTTGTTTACATGAAGATTATGTTTTGCCCTCAAAAATCCCTTAACAAGAGGCTCTGTCGAATGATCTTTATTTGACGTCCCCCTAACCCCTTTTATCACCAAAGCTTCCTCGTTCTTCACTCCAGATATTTTCTTTGCATTGTCAAAATATTCTCTAATTTCTATCCTCCTTCCTTTATTTCCAAACTCAAACTTGTCCTCTCTTAATGTACAATATTCCCCGCATTTATCACACTTCCTATAAACTCCTTCTTTTCCGCATTTCTCGCAATAATAATTTGGAAATTCGGCTTTTACAGTTCCAACATCATACGCTGCCTGGAAACTCCTCAATCTTCCTCCTTCATTTCCAACAGGAAACAAAACATGGGGGCTTCCAGTTAATTTTCTTAGTTTTGCTTTCTCTGGCCTTCCCATCCTAGCACCTATAAAAGTCCCAGCCTTATCTTTAATTTTAAATCTAGATATTTTATTTATAATATCTAAAACTTTTCCACTCTCCTTGACCTCTTTTGATATTTCATTTATTCTTCTCTCAAAGTTATCCTTGTCTAGTTTTTCAATATCAAATCCCAAATTCAATAACAATGCTTTAGTTTCCGCATCGGTTAAAATAACATTTTCAACCCCCACTAAATGCTCGCATCCAATTATTTCTAAAGCTCTTTTTCCCCTAGCAAATCTTTCCTTGTCTATTTTAGTGTAAGGCAATACTAATTTACCTTCCCGAACATCTCCATGGGCAGTCCAATCAATCAAAGCTAAAAATCCTTCATGTTCTATCTGAGTCCAATAATAAATAAATTCTGGATGCAATGGTATTTTATATTTCTCGCTCAGCTCAAAAGCCTTTTCAAAGAGCACATTCATCTTATCAATCTTTAAACTCTCCCAATCTTCACCAACAGCTTTCTTCAGTTCCAAATACCACCACTCTTCAACATACCCTTGTTTTAAAAGCTCATAATTTCTATTTATAACATCATCCAAAGAAAACAATAAATCTCCAAAATATATTATTTCTTCAATATCTTTATATATTTTCTTCGCCTCATTAAAATCTTTTATTTTTCTTACACTCCCATTTTTAAATTTAACAATTGGCCCGTCTATAGAATCGCAGACAGTTATCGCACATCCTTTTGTTGGTTTTTCAATTTTCAACTGCGTTCCAGAGGATAAAAAATTATTAGATATAGCCATTGTAGCAGGATGTACAGCAGTTGCAGAAAATCCACCTGTCCTGCTCCGCCCATATCTAAATCTAAACCCCCCCGACCTTGAAGGATGTCCAAATACGGGCCTTCCTGCAACAATATCTTTTATATATGTCGGACTCGTATCGGCGCTGCCTTTTTCCCTCTTCTTATGCAGAACAATATAATCCTCCAGAAAATCCCATCCTGTTGAAACTAAACCTTTTTCCTTTACGCCTTTTAATAATCGCAAGCCTTTCTGTGCTTTTTGCGCCAACCCTTCTGAAAATATAAGGCACATTCCCCCCCGAATAAAGTTTGTTTCAACTCTATCCAAATCCTTATAATTAGAAACTTCTCTCGTCTCGCTCGGCTCTCCAGAAATTTGTATTGGTAAATTCCTTGCCAAAAAAGAGATTTCTTCTTCAGTAGGTAGATATTGTAAATTATTTACCCTCTCATGATAATCATAATTTTCAGTAACGTACCTTTTTACTTCATTTTCACTAGGATCAAATTTATCAAATCCAAAGGTCTCCCTTAAATAATCAATCAACATTAAAACAACACAACTTGCAGTCGTACCAGCGCTTCTTATTGGCCCTGAAAAATTAGCTATTAAATAATCTTCTCCCTTTCTCGTCTTTCCAACTTTCAATCCCGTAAATCCCTCAATGGGCGAAGACACAACTCCCAAAGTAACGTAAGCAAACCCAACCCTTATCCCAGCATCCATTGCCTCCAGCAAATCTTTAAACTTGCAGAATTTTTCTTTTGCAACTTCTTCCGCAATCTTAAACGCAACAATCGTATCCAATTGTCCAAATTCCTTTTCCAATTCAAGAATCCTATTTACAATTTTCTTATCATTTAATTGGGGATATACCACCGAAACTAATCCAATTGTCTTTTCAGCAAGAGTCGTAGCAATTGGAGTTTCAACTTCAGAAACAGGATCAAGTCCCAAAGCTCTCGCCTTGTTTGCAATTACATAAGCCAAATTTACTTTTTCGCTTATTTCTTTAAAATAACTATTTAAGCTCATTTTGCCTCTTTTTATGGACAATTTGCTTTATTATACATCTTTTCCTTGATTGGGTTAGATTTTTGGGAAAAGAGGTATTAGAGATTTCCGAACTAAATTCTAACACAATCATCGGAAATCTCTATATGTTGCTCTCTTTGCAAATTGTCCCATTAGAGAATTTCGATTTTTTAGCATCAAAATTCTCTATACAATAAAGCAGGACAAATAAAGAATTATTTAAACGTTCCTTACCACTTTGTATTCAGAAAAACGCTAGTTTAATTTTGAAAAAATCGCTGCAAAATATCTTGGTGCAATATAATATCCTTCCTCAATAAGTTTGTTTATACTTTCTAAAGCTTGCTTTTTATTAATAACTCCTCTTTTCACACCTTCTAAAATAATAGTTGTTGTTCTGGAATATTTGAGCCCAAAAGATCTAGCTATTTTTATTGCTTTTAAATCATCTATAATAACTACTTCTTCGTTTTCCTTCCCCAAACTTATAACTGAATTTTCTCCCTTGCCTAAACTTAATTCTATAATCTTTTTTGGATCTTCCACTTTGATCCATCCTTCTTCAATAGCCTCCCTGATAAATTCACTTCCTATTTTATCCTCGATTAAAACCTCTTCTTTTACAGAAGAGGGTATTTTTATTTTTACAAACAATTTTCTTAAAATCCCCAGCTCTCCAATTTTAGACAAAAAGATTAAAGGAGAAGAATTGCATATCATTCTAATAATTCTAAATCTCTCTTTAGATCTTCTTCAGAATACCCTATCCAATCAACATTCTTCTCTTTTGCTCTTTCAATCATTTCCCATATAGAAACCTCGCATTCTTCCGCAGCTTTTCCCATAGAAATTTTACCTATTCGTAATTCTTCCAAGGCATTTTGTATCTTCCATTCATCCACAGCAGTTATCAAAAGTCTCCTTATAGTCTCACTTCTATCACTTTGCAGTTTTCTCTCTATCTTTAATAATTCTCCCATTAAGTTCTCTCCCAGCCTTACAGATATGGTAGTTTCCATTTTATACGTATCACCGTATATAATATGTTTACAAAATATTATTATGCAAACTATTTAAATTTTACCCCTAGATAAATTAAAACTCTTTTAGGAATTCTATCCTACGTTTACCAGTAAATCTTAATTACCTACTACTAAATTACAACAATAGAAAGATTTAAATAACCTTTTTATCATAAATTCCTATGGGAAAAATGAAAGATTTTCTAAAAAAAAGAAAGAAATTAATTTTAGGAGTTTTAGCAGTTGCAACCTGCACCGGAACATTAATGGGAAATAAAGGCGGTTTTCCTCCAATATACACTAGAAAAGGAGGAGACAGCTATGGAATTAATGTTGGCCTAGTTACTCAATTTGACGAAGGCGCTAGACATTATGGAGTTAACCTATCAGCATACAATTATATGGAGGGCGGAGAAATTAATGGTATCATTTTAAATGTAGGAAATGAGTTAAGGGGTGGAGAAATAAGAGGAATTAACCTTCATTTTGCTGGCGGAACTAATATGCTTCCTAATCCAGAAAAAATTAAAGAAATAAAAGTTACAGGATTAGAATTAGGTTTATTAAACATGGATGCTGCCGGCAAGACAATAATGAATGGAATTCAAATAGGAATCTTAAATATTAATGGCGGCGGAAGAAATGCTCAATTTGGAGTTTACAATAGGGCGGGTAAAATAGAAGGAAGATTTAATTGGGGAATAGGCTATAATATTTACGAAGACGCTGAAAGAGAAAAACCTTCACCTTCATCCAACTAATCCTATTTTTTCTTCACCAATTCCTCTGCATCTGAAAAATCAAAAACCTTCAATTCCCTAGTCTTTAAATTAAAAACAGGAACCTTTGCAGGATCGGGGATATTTCCAACTTTTTCTTCAAAGGGCGTTTGTGCCTGCCAACAGCTTCCTGTAATAATCAAAACGCCATTATAATTTGAAATATCAAGCCGGTGAACTTCTCCAGTACATAATATATCAGGAACTTCCGCAATAACCAAAGGGTCTATCTCAGCATTAGGAATATAAACTACCTCGGAATGTGTGGGTGCCAAATGCCTCCTCTTAAGCATCTGCTCAACTGCCTTTGCAGGGCATCTATGTGCTTTCATTAATCTCAAGCTCTTTATTTCATTGATAAACGAGTGTATGCTCGCCCCGTGATACATTAAAACCTTAAACTCTTTATCTCCCTCTAACAATTTTACAAGAGTAGGATTAGTAACCAAAATTAAATTCTTAATCTCATAAAGTTCAGAGGCATATTTTCTGCTTATCAAAGGCTGTGGCTCTGCGACTCTTACAGCATCGTGCTGTCCAGGACACATAAACATAGTTATTCTCTTAGGTATCTGATTTAAATAATAAGCAAGCAAGTTATATTGCTCTTTCATGCTTTTTAATTCTAAAACCTCTTCCTGACCTGGAAAAATGCCCACCCCATCGACATTATCTCCCACGAAAAAAATATACTTTATCCTTCTTGTAGTTTCATCCTCAGAATTTATCCATTCTAAAAATTTAGACATGCTTTTCTTCAAATGCCTGTCACTCCCACAGTGCATGTCCGATAAAAATGCAATACAATCCTCGTTTTCAAATCTAGTTTTTTCATAAATCAAAGAGTCCGGGAAAAAAATATCCTGCGCAAACAATAAATCTTTATTTCCAGAAGCCTTCACCCCAATAACATCATCCAACAGCAGTTCATCTGCCTTCTCAAAAACATCTTCTCTGTCAAATTTAATTAATACTCCTATCTCCCCAGTTAAGTCCTCCAATTTAAGAATCAGATTCTTATTTTTAGTAACTCTCTTCTCCTTCACAATTCCGATAATACTTAGATTTGTCCTCTCAGAAGAAATTTTATTTATCGAAACTAAATTGCTCTGTAATTCCGGCCTCGACATTAAAATCCTCTGTAATTGCTGGAACCTTGCTCTAAAATGCCCTGCAAAATCTTTAACCTCCAGCTTTTTGTCCGTAGAAGTATTTGAATAGATTATCTTATATTCTTGTTTCGTGCCTTCTTCCCTTTTCACCCCCATCTCCCTTCTTACTTCAAGGCTAATCCCCAGATTAATAAAAATTCGTTCAACACAAGTCTTATCCCCCTCCTGTAAATTTCCAACAAACCCCCGCACATACTCAACATTGCTCCCCAATACATTCCTAGTTATAATCTTCTTCCCAGAAATCCTTTCAAGCTGTTCTAAAAAATTCCTTGCAATGCCTACATCTCTAATCTGGTTAATTAAATCGTATACTTCCTTCTCTAATAACAATCCCCTTTCTCTTATCAATCTCAAAATTTCTGCATCCATCTTTCATTTTAAAAGTTTTTTAAATCTAAATTTTTTTCTAAAATCTCCTTTGCCTTCTCTTTTATGCTCTTTGACAGCATAAGTTTTATTTCTCTCGTTCTTCCCTGTCTGCCCTTACTTATCACTCTAGCATTTATAATTCCAAGCATATCAAATTCAGCAATAATGTCTGAGACTCTCCTCTGTGTAAGGGCTTCGCTCTTCGTCTTCTCACAAAGTTCCTGATAAACATTAAAAACATCTCCAGTAAATATATTTCCAAAATCTTTATCATCGCTAAGTTTCATTATTGCACACAAAACAAGTTGAAATTGTGCAGGCTCGCTCTCAATAACATCAAGCATCTTATCTCTTTCTATTTTCTCATTTGATATGTCTATATGTTTTAGTAAAATTTTCTTGCTTCCTTCCCTTACTGCAATTTCTCCTGCAACTCTAAGCAAATCAAGTGCTCTGCGGGCATCTCCGTGTTCTCTTGCAGCATATGCGGCGCATTTCTCAATAACCCCCTCATCTAAACATCCTTCATTAAATGCCGATTCCGCCCTTTTCTTTAATATATCTCTCAATTGTAAAGCATTGTATGGTGGAAAAACAATTTCCTCTTCCCCTAAAGAACTTCTTACCCTCGGGTCTAAATTATCCATAAATGTAAGACTATTGCTTATTCCAACTAAACTTATCTGTGCATTTTTCAGCTCAGTATTCATTCTAGTTAAAGTATAAATAAAATTGTCTGAAATTTTCTTAACTGCTTGATCTATCTCATCAAGCACAAGAACAACCACCTGTTTCTCGCTATCTATAATTTCTACAAATTTTGAATATACCGAATCAGTAGGCAACCCGGTAGCAGGAATTTTCTCCCCAAGCGCTTTAATTAACTCCGCAATAATTCTATATTCTGTATCTGAAACTTTCCTCAATTTACAATTAATATATAAAAATTTAATTTTATTCCCATTTGTCTCTTTAGTCCTCCCCTCAAGCTTGCTCCCCACGTGCTGCATGCTTAACGTCTTGCCGGTTCCGGTTTTCCCATAAAGAAATAAATTACTCGCCCTATCCCCCCTCAAAGTGGGCCCCAGTATAGAAGCAATTGATTCTATTTGTTCAGCCCTGTGTAATATATTATCCGGAGCATAATTGGACTGTAAAACATTCTTATTCTTAAACAAACTAGTCGCCGCAAAAGAATCAAATATCTGGTCTAATTTATCCATCTCCATTCACCTCAATCAATTTCATATTCTTCTCAATTTAAACTTATCTATTCTTCAACCACCATTTCCAATGTAATAATAAAAATACGACGAAAAAACAAAATTAATTAAAAAAAATAAAAATACACACACACCACCATTTCCATTGGAGAGTTAAAACTAAATCAATAATGTTATAATTTAATTTAAACGAACTTTTATATATGTTTACTGTCTTTTTTATTATGTATTTATTTAAATTATCATTAAACGAATTAATAATAGTTTAATATAAAATATTATAATATATAGAATATAAAACGAACTAATAATAATAGTTTAATATATAATATATATAATATAAATATTTATAAATAAAAATTAGAAGAGAAAGAAAATCCAATCCCTATTTAAACATTGCTTAATTCTCGGCTTTGCGTGAGATTGACTTATTTTTCTAATAGCTTTTCAAGAAGGTCTAATTTTTCTAATAAATTCTCTGCTGTTCCTATATATCTTATTGGCTTTTGAATTATCTTATCTTTCTCCCTTATAGATTCAACTATCCA
>ORJL011878419.1_pt1 | contig 20738 bp, 19 predicted proteins | sample 1779941 | NCBI WGS metagenome assembly ORJL01 (sample SAMEA104232317, study PRJEB22302) | groundwater metagenome | biome: forest; feature: aquifer; material: groundwater | place: USA | collected 2011-08-07 | depth 5.8 m
CCGTGCCGATCGGCTTGCGCCGCATGTCGGCCACAGGCACGTGGCAGGGATAGATCGGAGAATAGCCCGATGCCAGCAGCGCCAGCAGCGCGGGCTGCGGCGCCTTGAGGTGAAACGTGGCGTCGAAGTCGCCGTCGGCCGTCACCTTCTCGACGTTGCTGTACCAGGCCTGGCGCGGGTTGCGCCGGAGCTTGCCGTTGCCGAGCAGCATCTCGAACGTGCATTGCACGTCCTTGGCCGAGAATGGCTTGCCGTCGTGCCATTTGACGCCTTGCCGGAGCTTGAAGGCGAGCTTCCTGCCGTCACCGCTCCACGACCAACTGGTGGCGAGATCCGGCACGATCGAGTCGAAGCTGTTCTTGGCGACGTTCTGGTCGAACATCACGAGGTTGTTGTAGAGCGACATGAACGGCACAACGGCCGACACGGTCGCCTCCTCGTGGATCGAGGCGCTGGGCGGCGTGTCCATGTGCTGGATCTTGAGAATACCGCCGGCCTTCTGCGCCCAAGCAGCGCCCGCCGTCGCAACTGTCAACACCAACACGCCTACAAACGCGAAACACCCGATTCGGCTCTTCATGTTATTTCCTCCCAGCCGCGAGCCGCGCGAGGCGCCGCGTCAGAGTAACGGTCTGTGTCGCCTACTCGCTTCCTCCTCCACACAAGCTCACCGCGAGGAAGCCCATGGAAGAAATCCGTGAGCGCTAAGATTGAGCCTCACGCAGTTCATGCTAACTGTAGCGTTGCCATAACATGCATATATGAGCAATAGTATTTTTATATCAGAAATACGTTGTCGCTGAACTAAACGCCGAACGGAGTCCGGTGAACGTCAGTCGTGCTCCAAATGGGAGCACACGTCAGTGATCCTGCGAACCGTCATCGTCAGCGCCTCTACGAACGACTTCATGTTCTTGTCGAAGCGGAAGCTCGGCCCGACGAGCGCAATGCCGTAGTGGTCGCCCAGAATCCGCATCGACTGCGCGATGCCCATGACGTCGGGGGCGCTCTCGCCCACGTTGAGCCAGTAGCCGCGCTGACGCCCCTCTTCTACGCTGCGAGCGAGTTGGGTGGGGTTTCGCACAGTGCGTTTGGTCAGCCGCGGATACTTGAGGCGCGACATGAGCCGGCGCCGCGGTTCATCCTCCATGGCGGCAAGGATCGCCTTACCAATCGATGAGGCATGGAGTTCGCGCACCGAACCGACATTCATGGAGTAGCGCACGGGATGTAGAGATTCGATCAGCTCCAGATAGACCACGCCCGTTCCCTGGAGCTTGCCCAGGATTACGGTCTCGCCCGCGCGGTCCCGCAGGGACTTCAAGAACGGAAGGATATACTGAACGATCGGATCATGCCCTGCGATGGCCTCCGCAACCAAGGCAAGGCGGCGCGTCGGATAGAAGGCGCCCCTAGGCTGCATATAATAGAGATAACCGCGATCGACCAGCGTTCGAACCAGCGAGAAACAGGTGGATGTGGGCAGTGACAGCTCGCGGGCCAAGTCCGAAACAGTGATAGGCTTCTGTCGCCGCGCGAAACTCTCGAATATGTCAAGCGTTCGACCCGCCGTTCTAACTGTCATCTTTCTCCTCGCAGCTCCACGCCAACACCGAAAGTGGACGGCGCCAAAGCAAGCATACAATAGATGCATTAGAAACTGAAGTTGGCACATCAGCACTTGGCCGGTTGCGATATGCACACTGACCCGCAAGGGAAGCGTCCTTTTGCACAGGTACGCTAGCGATGCGCCCTTCTCGAGCTGAGCCAAGAATAGCTCGGCACGGCCGCTGGCTTCGATGCCTACTTCGCGCAGTCCGTCGAACATCCCGCGGTTGGTTGAGATCGTCATAAACCGGCAGATCTGAATACTAACCATTCCGGCCAAAGCCGAGCGCTATGACATAGATCGCGGCCGGATTGACCTCGGCTATATCCTCGCAGGACGGGCCTGGCCGTCTCATGACACCCGGATGGATGTTGTAGAGCAGTTACATCGGACGTCTTTACGAGGCGTAGTACTGCAGCGCGACCTTCCGGCGTCTTCAGGTCTATGCTTAGACTTGATCTGCGGCGCTGATGGGCCCGTCAGAACCATCGTCAAATCGACAATCCGAACTCCTTCAAGTGCCGCAACCATCAATCCACCTAAAAGCTCCCTGCAGCGGTGCCGTGTCAGCGACCGTGAAAATCCGGAATGACCCGCGCCGCCATCGCTCGAATGCCTTCCCTGAAATCACTGGTGCGAAACAGCCACTCCTGTTCCACGAATTCGTGATCAGTCGCAGCCTCGACCGCATCGGCAAGGCCACGACGCATGGTGGCGCGCGTCGCCCTCACTGCCAACGGTGCCGATTGGGTGATCCCGGTGGCAAGAGCAATGGCCGCGCTGCGCACCTCGGAAAGCGGGACCAGGAGGTTCGCCAGGCCGATCTCGACCGCCTTGTCCCCTGGAATGCGGTCACCAGTGTAGAACATCATTTCAGCCTGCCCGGTCCCGATGAGACGCGGCAGGGTAACCGTCAATCCAAAACCCGGATGCGTGCCGAGCCGGGTGAAGTTGGCGCAAAAGCGCCCTTCCGGACAGGTCACACGAAAATCCGCCACAAGGGCCAATCCCAGACCACCTCCGACCGCCGCCCCCTGAATGGCCGCCACGACTGGCTTGCTTATACGAAAGAGCCGGACCGCTTCCTTGTATAGATTGGTCGAACCCGCCTGTTGCTGCCGTACAGATGCGCCTTCCTGCGCGCGACCATCAGCCGAAAAATCGGCCCCGGCGCAGAAGTTCTTACCTTCGGCGCACAACACCAAGGCGCGACACTCGTCATCACGATCAAACGTCTCGAATGCTTTGCGGAGCTGTGCAATCAGCGCCCGGTCGAAGTAGTTGTTCGGCGGGCGACAAATCTCGATCGTCGCCACGCGGTGCGCGAGCGAGACTGCGATGTCGGCGTACTTAGCGTGGGGAATCATGAGTTCTCCAGAGCGATTATTGGAGGAATTGGACATCGGCGATGCCCGCCGGGAAAGTCATTCCAATGCATCTGCCGCGCGAAGCCGATCAATCGTTGCGGCGTCTATCCCCCAACGCGGGAGGACTTCGTCCGTATCGGTGCCTGAGCGCCGCGGCGGGCGTGGCGTCGATGAGGGTGTGCCCATAAAGCGCGGTGCCGGAGCCGGTTGAACGACGCCATCCACGGTAAGTAGGGACTCGCGTGCGATATGGTGCGAATGAGCAGGCGCTTCGGCTACCGAAAGAACGGGCGCAAAACAGGCATCGCTACCTTCGAACACTTTGCACCATTCGGCGCGGGTACGCTGCCGAAAGATCGCGGCGAGTCGCGGCTTTACTTCGTGCCGCTCCGCAGGACCGTCTTTGCCCAGTAGCTCATCCGGATCCAAGCCGAGCTTCTCGTACAGTTCACGCCGGAAGCGCGCCTCTATAGCTGCAACAGAGACGTATTCACCATCAGCACATATGTAAACGTCGTAGTAAGGCGCACCGCCATCGACGATGTTAGTGCCACGCTGCAATGACATCCTGCCGGATGCGTAGCTACCGTAGAACGACGTCATCAGAGACATTGCACCGTCGACCATCGCAATATCGACGACCTGACCCTGCTCAGTTTTCTGCCTGGCATGCAGTGCCGCCAAAACGCCAACCGCCATGTAGAGCGCGCCACCCCCGAAGTCACCGACAAGACTGAGCGGAGGTGCGGGAGGACCTCCTTCGCGTCCGATCGCATGCAAAGCACCCGTCAACGAGATGTAATTCAAGTCGTGGCCGGCACGCTCCGCAAGCGGCCCTTTTTGGCCCCACCCCGTCATGCGAGCATAGATGAGCCGGGGATTGCGGGTGCGGCAGACTTCCGGGCCGAGGCCCATGCGCTCCATCACGCCAGGGCGAAAGCCCTCGATCAATACATCGGCCGCCTCAACCATCCTCAGGGCGCAGGCCTGCGCCTCGGCGCTCTTGAGATCCATTTTTACGACCAACCGATTGCGCCGAAGCAGATCGAATCCCGGTGTCTTGGGGCTGCCAAGCTCGATAGGCTGCGTACGGTCGATGGTCACCACTTCGGCTCCCATGTCCGCCAGCATCATCGTGCCCATGGGTGTCGGTCCCACGCCTGCAAACTCAAGGACCTTCAATCCTTCAAGAGGCCCTCCCCGCGAATCTTGATCGACATCGCTCATACCACACCTCACTTCGGTCATTGCGGCTCTATGTTCGCCAGCTTTATATGGCTGCTCCACTCCTCGCGCTGTTCGCGCAAGAGCTTTGCACACCTCTCCAAGTCCCAGTCTACAGACACAGGCGTCGGACGGAGTTCCAACGGGCGCCGCCGAAGTTCTGGCTTGTGTAGGATGTCATTGATCAGTGCGTTCAACCTACGCCTGTTGGCCCCCGGGATTTCCTTTCGCACCATGACGCTGAGATAAGCGACGACCTCGAATCCGGGATAGGTCTCTGCGATCTCTTCAAGGTCGGGAAACTGCGGCGAACGTCTACCGGACGTCATTGCGATCGCCCGCAGCTGGCCCGTGGCGACCTCGAACTCGCGGGCGATGAGTGGCGCGGGCTTGTCGCCGGAGCTTCCCAACCGGGCAGGAACTACAAACTTGACCAGCCGGTTCGGGTAGGTTTCCTCCGCATGGCTGGCACGCGACCACACCGTCGACATCGAACCGACGGTGAGAGCAACCGCTCCCCTCCAGAGCAATATTCTTAGCGACATGTTCGAATTTGCGTGCTCAACCGTCCCCACCCGACCTCAGCGAAGTCCCAGTCCGCGCGCGACGATACCGCGCAGCACTTGGGTGGTTCCACCCTGAATGGTGTAAGTCGGCGACATCATCGTCGAGACTTGAGCGATGTCGAGGAAGTCGGCCAGATCCTCTTCCGTCGTTGCGTCTGATTCCGCAAGAACCCGCGCAATCTCAGGCAGATCCTGCTGGTAGATCGTACCGAGATCTTTCACCAGCGCCGCTTCAATGGCCGGTGACTTTCCTGCCTGCATAATGCCCGCGATCGAAACGGACATCTGACGAAGGCTCCACAGCCGGGCGATGAGGCGCCCCATAATGGCACCCCCCCGTTTGGAAGGCTGGCGCCCGAGCACGCGAACAAGCTCACTCAGGACGTGAAAGTTCTGCATGAAGCGCTCGGGCCCGCTGCGCTCGTAGGCAAGCTCGCTGGTCACTTGAAGCCAGCCATCACCTTCGTTGCCGATCAGGCAGCTCTCCGGCACAAAGCAGTCCGTGAATGTCACCTCGTTCCAGTCATGGCGTCCGGCCAGATTGATGATTGGTCGAAGGTCGATCCCCGGCGTCTTCAGATCGATCAGAAGCTGGCTCAGTCCCTTGTGGCGGTCACCGTGTTGACCGGAGGTTCGCACCAAGGCAACGCAATAGTGATTGCGGTGCGCGCCAGAGGTCCAGATCTTCGTGCCATTGACCCTGAAGCCGCCCGACACCGGTTCGGCCCGCGTTCGCACCGATGCAAGATCGGATCCCGAATCGGGCTCGCTCATGCCGATACTGAAGAAGCACTCGCCCCGCGTGATACGGGGCAGAATAGCCTCGCGCTGCTCCTCACTGCCGAATCGTAGCAGTAGCGGGCCGGACTGGCGGTCAGCGAGCCAATGCGACCCCGCCGGCGCACTGTTGCCGAGCAACTCTTCCGTGACGACGTAGCGATCCAGGAAGCTCCTCTCCCCACCGCCGTACCTTTTCGGCCAGGTCATCCCGATCCAGCCACGAGCACCGAGTGCCTGACTGAAAGGAGGCGACGGCGTGGTCCAGGACGAGAATCGATCCTCGGTCTTTATCGTCGGCAGGGTGACCGCGAGAAAGGCGCGAACCTCAGAGCGCAGGGCTTCCGCTTCAGGTGGCAGGCGAAAGGGCGGAAACTCAAGCCTGGGAATGGACATTGTCGAGAGCGCCTCTACCGCGAACAGTGAAGTCCGACTTCAATCGTTAGGATCTCACCTATCGAGCCAGACGTTCTCGAAGCGCCAATGGTTGTACTGGGAATTCGTCGCTAGCGCGATCCCACGCACGTAGGGATACCAGCAGGTATTGGCCCTTGAATGGAAGATGGACGGCCGAACACCGGCGGCCTGCAGATCATAGTCAATCTTCTGAACGAGCTGCTTGCGAAGCGCCGGGTCTACTGTCGTGGATTGCTCGTCGAACCGGGCTTGCATCTTCTTATCGCAATAGCCAGTGTAGTTGCGCTCTGAGTCGCACGAGTAGGCTTCATAGAACATGACGTCAGGATCATCGAGCGCTGATCCGCCCGTGTTGGTGGCGACGTTGTAGTCCTTACGCAAAAGGCGTGTGTACCAAAGCGCGCTATCGACGGCTTCCAACTCGCCTTCAATATAGATCTGCTTCAGCTGATCGATCAGGAGCAATGCCGGTTCGCGGTAGGTGGGCAGATCACGCGACAGAACCTTGATCTTGATCGGTGTGTCAGGCCCATAACCGAGCCCACGCATGATTGCCCGTCCCTCTTCGCGGTTCTTTGATACGTCACCCCCGAAGCCGGGAATATCAGCGAGTTTGTCAGGCCCGATTCCCCAGACGCCCTCAGGAGGAGCTTCCATCACGCCCCCGATACGATCCTGACCTTCACTAAGAATATCGATGAATGCTTTGCGATCGAGGGTCAGCATCATCGCCTTCTTAATGCGCCTGTCGTCGAACGGCTTGATCGTGCTATTCACCAGCAATTGGGTCTGGATGTTGAACTGGTTCAGCTCGCAGATAGCAGCCGGCGCCCTGGCTTTGATGTCGGCCGCCAGCCGTACCGAGATATCTTGCGAAAAGGTAAGATCAAACTCACCGACAGAGAATGCTAGGACCCGAGTCGCCCTATTGCGGACCATCCGCCATTCGATACCGTCCAAGTAGGGCAACCCCTTCTTCCAGTAGTTAGGGTTGCGCTCGAGTGAGATATTTTCTTTCGGTTTAAATTCCTTGAGTCTGAATGGTCCCGTACCGATTGGCTTTGTGCGCATGTCCCTACCGCCTACGTGGCAGGGATAGACTGCGGAGAAGCCCGCAGCGAGAAAGCTCAGGAAGGACGGCTGCGGTCGTCCCAGATGGAATGTCACTTTATAGTCGCCGTCGTTGGTGACTTCTTGCAGGTTTACGTACCATTCTTTGCGAGGATTCTTGCGCCAGCCGGCATCGCGCTTGCCCGTGATCGCGTCCCAGGTGCATTTGACGTCAGCACTCGTGAAAGGCTTTCCGTCGTGCCACTTCACCCCCTCGCGGAGCTTGAAGGAGAGCTTGGTGTTGTCGGGACTCCAAGACCAGGATTCAGCGAGATCGGGGACGATCGTATCGTCTGCATTGCGCTTAACCGTCTGGTCATAGATCACCAGATTGTTGAACAGCGCCATGAAAGGTTGAAGAGTGCCGATGGTGACCTCTTCATGCAGCGACGCCGTCGGTGGGTTGTCGTTGTGATATACACGCAGAATGCCGCCGGCCTTCTGGGCCAAAGCGGGTGTTGCCAGGAATGCCAAGGCGATTGAGACAAGCGCAACGCGAACCCGAAGCATGGCGTCCCCTTCCACTCAGCGCGAGCGGTGGAAAACGCGCGAAGAATGCGCAGCCACTCGCGTGCTGTTCAACAGCATTGAAGGGTTGTCACAGTATTCTTATATCGGCAATACTTTTTTCATATACGTATATGGTTTGCGGAATAGCCAGCCTATCGGCCAATCAGTCGTTCTCAGTCGCGGCCCAAATGGAGAAAATTTCCGTAATTTTATGTGCCGCTGTGACGAGCGCCTCGCCCAAGGGCTTCCTGTTCTTCTCAATGCGAAATTAGGAGCCGACAAGGGCGGTGCCATAGAGATCACCAAAAATAGGCAAGGGCGGCGCGATCCCCATCACGTCAGGTACGCTCTCGCCAATGTTGGTCCAGAAGCCCTGCCGTCGGAGCTCTTCTACGCTGCGGGCAAGCCGAGGGCCGTTGCGCGGAGTTCGGTTCGTCAGACCGGGGAATTTGCTTCGAGACATGAACCGGCGGCGAGGCATTATCACAGTAACGCGGTGAATTGGGTAAGGCCCCGCTGCCCGGGTCGATAGATGGTCGCGTCGCGGCCGAGCAATGCAAGTCCGGCAATGCCGTGGCTGGGACCGCGGTTCTGGAAAAGAAATTTCGCAACGCCCGGATCGATCTACCACCACACGACTAGCGGCGCTGAGTCGTTATGCGAAGATGCCGTCTAGTCGCTCCTTGGCGTCAGCCAGCTCCGACAGCATTTGGTAGACGACGTCTTTCACGGATGCCTCTTCGGTCATGTCGCCCACGATCTGGCCGCAGGGATAAGTCAGGAACGGCTTGGCATTTTCATGTGTTCGCATGCGCTCAACGCGCGTCCGGCCCTCGGACCACCACAGGATACCCTGCAGCGGCGCCTGCAGCGGCGCAGGAGCGCCGGGCAGCGTATAGGCTTCGGTGAACTTATTGCGTAGCGTCCGACATTGCTTGCCGGTCACTGACTTGGTCAGCACGGCATCTTCCGAGCGCGCCGCGAACAGGCGCTCCTTTATCTCCGGCACCACTTCGCTCTGCTTGGTCTTCAGCCAGATTGAACCGCACCACACGCCCTCGCAGCCGAGCGCCAGCGCGGCCGCCACTTGGCGACCGCGACCGACACCGCCCGCACCCAGAACCGGTGTCGGGCTCACTGCATCGACGATACGCGGCCATAGAACCATCGAGGAAATGTTGCCGGTATGGCCGCCGGCCTCCGTTCCCACCGCGACGATGAAGTCGCAGCCGGCAGCCTTCTGTAGGAGCGCATGCTTCACATCCCCTGCCAGGCCAGCCACCTTGATGCCACGAGCGTGGGCGAGTTCGACAACCTCGCGCGGCGGCGTGCCCAGCGCATTAACGATCAGTCGAATCGGGTGGCGTAGCGCAATTTTGATCATCTCCATGCTCTCCTCGGGCGTGGAGTTGTGTGCGCTTAGGAGCTCACCACGAATGGCATCGGCCTGCTGTTCGGGCAGGCGGGGGATACCGGCATCGTCCAGCATCTTGCGCACGAACTCCATGTGCTCGGGCGGGATCAGCTTTTCCGCGTCCAGCCGCAGATCGGCACGCGTGCGCTCATACTTCATCGGCATCAGTACATCGATGCCATAGGGTTTGCCGTCGATATGGTCGTCGATCCACTTAAGATCGGCGTCGACGAGCTCCTTGTTCTTGCGCGCCATGCCAAGCACTCCGAAGCCGCCCGCCTTCGATACTTCGACGACGACGTCACGACAGTGCGAAAAGGCAAAAATCGGCGCCTCGATACCGAACATCTCGCACATTTTGGTCTTCATGGCGCTCTCCTGGGCTCGCTCAATCTGCGGATTCAGGCCGGTACGGCCGCGGGCGGTGCAAAGCGCCTGCAGACCTCGGCAGCTTCAAGTAGGATGTCCTCGATAATTCTCCTAGCCGGCAGAACTTCGTGGATCAGCGCCACGCTTTGTCTGGCGGGCAGCGCGCCGTTCTCGACGTCATCCTTGATGCGCCCACGGTGGGAAGCGTCGCGTCCCACCAGCTGGGCCTGCATCGGATATGGCAAAATCTCCGACTCGCGCGCCTTCCACTCTTCCGTGAACCGATTGCGGATCATGCGCACGGTCTTTCCTGAATGGGCACGGCTAATTACCGTGCCGTCGTCGTCGCACGCGACAATCTTGTTCTTGTAGTTGACGTGAGCGCGGGCCTCCTCTGAAGCGATAAAGCGCGTACCCATCCAGATGCCTTGGACCCCCAGCAGCAGCGCCGCCACCAGACCGCGACCGTCAGCGATGCCGCCGCCGGCCACTACCGGGATTTTCACTGCATCGACCACGGCCGGGATCAGCACGAACGTACCGACGCGGCCGACATGGCCACCGCCGTCCTGTCCCGAGGCAATCACGGCGTCGACGCCCGCCTTCTCCAGCTCGATCGCCTGGCGCACGTTGCCGACAACAGACATCACCTTCATGCCCAGCCGGCGGGCCTCGTCAATCACCCCCAGCGGGTTGCCGAGTCCGGAAATCAGGACCGGCACCCTCTCTTCAAGGGTGATGTCGATATGTTCCTGGACCTGCTTTGTATGCTGGACGACCCGCGAATCGGATCCGGAGACCCGCGCAAACAGGATATCAACGCCAAATGGTCGGTCGGTTCGGCTGCGCGCCTCACGGATCTCTCGACGCAGTTCGGCACCACTGAGCTGACCGCTGCCAATCACACCGAGACCGCCCGCTTCGGAAACCGCTGCGGCGAGGGCTCCATAGGCGACATGGCCCATCCCTGCCTGAAGAATGGGATGCTCTATGCCGAGAAGAGAAGTTAGCGGCCGTGTCATCGCCAGCAGAGAGCCGCTCATGAATGGGCAACCTTGTTCTGTGTCACTGCTTTGGCGGCGATAAGGTTCGCAATTTCCGTCTCGGCAAAGCCGAACTGTCGCAGCACTTCCTCCGTGTTTTCACCTAGACGCGGGCCCATGCGCCGGACAGACCCCGGCGTCTCGGAAAAGCGCGTGGTGACGTCCGGGTACCGAAGCTCACCTTCGGTCTCATGCTGGAAGGTGCGAAAGAACCCGACATCGCCAAGATGGGCGTCGCTGAAGAGGTCCTCAGTCGACAGCACCGGCATCACGGGAATTTCGGCTTCTTCGAGCAGCGGCAGCCATTCCTCGGCCGGCCGCGTCTGGAGGGTTACTTCGACAAACCCATATACCTTGTCGATGTACTTCAAGCGCGACGCCATCGTAGCGAACATCTCCGTCTCGATCAGGTCGGAGCGGCCGATCAGCGTGAGAAATTTCTCCCACTGCTTGTTGTTGTAGACCAATACGCCCAAGTGGCCGGTAGCTGTCTTGTATGGTCGCCGGAAAGAGGAAACTACACGCGCATAGAGCGGCGGCGAGATCGGCGGCACGTAGACGTGCCCCATGAGATGCTCGATCAGCACAAAGGCCGAGAGCGTCTCGAACATCGGCACCTCGATCTCTTGCCCTGCGCCCGTCTTCAGCTTGTGGAAGAGGGCCATGGCAATGGCATTGACGCCGTTGAGACCAGCGACCTTGTCTGCAAGTACGGTCGGAATGTAGGCGGGTTTGCCCGCGACCTTCTCCTGGAGCATCGCCAGACCGCTGGCCGCCTGGATGATGTCATCGTAGGCCGCCTTTTCAGCATACCGGCCTCGACTGCCAAAACCAAACATGCCGCAAACGATCAGGCCTGGGTTCACCTCGCGCAGTACCGGGTAACTCAGCCCCAGGCTCTGAATGGTATGCGGCCGCATGGAGTGAACCAGCACGTCAGCCTTGGCCGCCATTCGTAGCAACGCCTCGCGGCCGTCGCGGTGCTTGAGGTCGACGACGATGCTCCGCTTGTTGCGGTTGATGTTGAGAAAATTGCCGGGCAGGCCCGCGGTCTTTCCAACTCCGCCCTGGCGGCTCGTGTCACCCGTCGGGCTCTCGACCTTGACCACATCTGCGCCCATGTCGCCCAGTATCTGGGTGCAGTACGGCCCCATCAGAACCGAGGTGAGGTCGAGCACGACCACGCCAGCGAGAGGGCCCGTGTTCGAAGCGTCAGCCATTATGTGTAGTTCCCGCGAGGACGTCGGCCAGAAGACCGGAAGTGCGACCGCACCCCCGATTCCTAAGCCAATCCTAGGGTTCTATTATACGAACGCAATACAAAAATAGAGATGGATTACCCGACCACGCTGCGCGACAGGCGATGCGCGGCGTCGGCGACCAACTTGGTGAAGTCGAGACGATGGCCTTTGATGACATCGACCGGCCCCGCGACACCCAGTGCGGCGAGGGCGGTGCCGTCCTGGGCGATGATCGGCGCGGAGATGCCGCCGACGGCCTCGCTGTACTCGCCCAGCGCGATGGCATAGCCGCGTTCACGGGTGGTCAGGAACTTGTCCCGCAGCTCCGTACGGTTAACCACGGTGTGCTCGGTGAAACGGGCGAACTTCGTCGTGCGCAGATAATCGTTGATCCATTCCATCGGCATGAAGCTCACCAGGCAGGTGCCCTGGGCGGTGGCATGGAGCGGGCGGGTCTCGCCCATCAGCGTCACGTAGCGGATCGGACGATCGCTCTGCAAGACCTCGCGATGCACCGAGTTCTTCTGGTCAGGCGCGATCTCCGTGAAGAGGACCGTCTGGCCGGTACCGCGCGACAGCTCGATCATGTGCGGTCGCACCAGCGCGGACAGGTCCCGACGCGCTGCGATCCGGCCGGCAAGCTGGTAGGAGGCCCAGCCGAGCCGGTATCGGTCGTCGCTCCGTTCGAGATAGCCCATACCGACCAGCGCACGCATCAGCACCGAGATGCTGCTCTTTGGCCAACCGGCGTTCTCACTTACCTCGGTGAGAGTCATGTCCTTCTTCGATTCGGCAAGCAGGCGCAGGATCATCAGCACACGCGTAAGAGAGCGCGGGCCGGCATTTCTGTCGGATGGCTTTACGGCTTGGGGCATGACTCTGTGTCCCGGATGCGGACCGGCAAACTACGCATAGCACAAGTCAAACTCAATTACCGGTACCGCCACAAGTGCAGCGCACTGAACAGCATGGCAAGCGCGCAGCGCCTACTCTTCAAATTCGACCTGGAACTGCTTCAGGACCTACGACGCCGGCTTGCCCCTGCTATCGAGGTTGGTGGCCTGCTCGACGCTGTAGTGGCCACCTGGAAAGGAGTCAGTGACCTTCAGCTTGCACTTCGCCTGAGCCGAGGCTCCGGTTGCCAACGCGAACGGGCCAGTGGCGACCAGCGCGACAATACCGGCGAGTGAGGTTCTCCTGTTCATGCGAATTCCTCCCATTTCGTAATCGGCTTTCCGGTGCGCTATTCAGCGTTTACATTTCCGCAAAGCATTTTTATATTTGAACAACTGGACTTGGCTAAACATCGGGAGCCGAGCCACCGTGCGCAGAGCACCGGGGGAAACCGTGAAAAACTTCGCCAAGCTGGTCAGCCGGGGCTGCGTGATGGCGAGTGCATTCTGCGCCGCCACAATCATGGTCGTCGGCATCGTGGACGTGGTAATGCGATACTTGCTCAATACTCCGCTCGTGTGGGCCTACGATACGATCAAGCTGTTCCTGCTGCCCGGACTTTTCTTCCTGGCATTGGCCGAAGCATACCGAACGCGAAGGCATGCCTACGTCGATCTCTTCCTCCGCAAGTTCTCCGCCTCGGCCTTGCGCTTCCTCTTGCTGACAGGGCACCTATTCAGCATCGTCCTTCTCGCACTGATCGCCTGGGGCCTGCTCGAAAAGGCCATCGATGCCGACGACATCTACATCATCGGTATCGAGGTCCCTGTGTGGCTCTCTTTGGTGCTGCCAATCATAGGCCTGCTAGCGGCACTGCTTGTTCTGCGCCTGGGCGCTGAAGAATCTGAACCTACCAACGACATCTCGACGATCGAATAATCCGGCAGGGGCATCCGATGATACTCACCTCAGCCGCCAGGTCGATGAGCGCGGATACTGGAGGAAAGGTAACCCCGATCACTTGCGACATCCGTGTCGCCGATGCGGTCGATGAGATAATGGGCCACATCTGGGAGAGCGGCCCCCTCTCTGTGCTGGTGAACAATGCAGCAGGCAACTTCATTGCACAGACCCACGAACTGTCCTTCCGAGCCGCCGGTACCATTCTCGCGACGACCCTGCATGACGCGCTCTACTGCACATTGGCGGCGGGCGACCGCTGGATAGAGGGCAAGAACAAGCGGACCATCCTGAGCACCCTGTCGACTTCGACGCGCACCGGCCGGGCCTTCACCGTGCCGTCGGCGACGTCGAAGTCGGGTGTGCTGGCGATGACGCGCAGCCTCGCGGTCGAATGGGGCCCGAGAGGCATCCGGACCGTCACGATCGCGCCCGGGCCTTTTCCGACGCCCGGCGCGGGGGAACGCCTCTATCCCGTGGAGCGGAAAGGCGGCGAAGGCATCACGTACAAGAATCCATTTGGCAGAGTGGGTGAGCAGAGCGAGCTCACCAATCTCGCCGCTTATCTGGTGTCCGACCAGGCCGGCTACATCAACGGCGAGATGATCGCCATCGATGGCGGGCAGCATCTGCGGACATCGGGGGTCGAGGACCTGCTGACTTGGAGCGACGAGCGCTGGGCCCAGGTTCGGGCCGGCAGAAGCAAGGGCAAGAAGCCGGCAAACCGGGGACGGCGCGGCAGGGCTAGAGGGAGGCGATGGTGGAAGTCGAGCTGAAGGAAGAGTACAGGCTGCTGAAGGACCTTGTCCGGCGCTTCGTAAAGGACGAGCTGTTGCCGCTCGAGCGCGATGTGATGGCGCGTGCGGCGGCTGGCGAGGGCATCGCCCTCAACCAGAGCGAGAAGGAGGCCGTCGACCGCCGGGCCAAGGAACTGGGGTTAAGGGCACTCGATGCACCGGCCGAATTCGGCGGCTTCGACCTGCCCGCCGAGGCCATGGTCGGCGTCGACGAAGAGATCGCCAAGACCATCGTGCACTATGCGATCCCTCCCGACTCGCCAAACCTGCACATGCTGATCGCCGCCGCCTCGCCGGAGCAGCGGGAGAAGTACCTCCGCCCCTACGCACGCGGAGAGACGATCTCCGCCATGGCCATCTCCGAACCCGGTGCAGGTTCCGATCCGAGGCGCATGAGCACGCGGGCGGCCTGGACTGGCGACAGCTGGGTGCTCAATGGCCGGAAGATCTGGATCAGCAAGGCCGGTGAGGCGGACTTCACCATCGCGATGGCGGTGTCCAGCCGCGACGATGGTGGCAGCGGCATTTCTGCCTTTATTGTCGATCGCGGCACGCCTGGCTTCAACATTCTGCGCCGAATTCCGATGCTGGGCGGGCTTTTCACCTATGAGATCGCCTTCGAGGACTGCCGCTTGCCGGCATCGGCCCTGCTCGGCGCTGAAGGCCAGGGCTTTGCACCGATGCAGAAGCGTCTGTCGGTTCGTCGGCTGCAGATGGGTGCCTGGTGCGTCGGCATTGCTCAGCGCGCCCTCGACATCCTGATCGAGCACGCCAGCCAGCGAACGACATTCGGTACGCTGCTGTCGCAACGCCAGGCAGTGCAGTGGTGGGCGGCGGATGCGGCCACCAAGATCCATGCCACGCGGCTGATGGTCTATGACGCCGCCCGCAAGGTCGATCAGGGCCGCGAAGTCCGCTTGGAACTATCCATGATCAAGATCTTCTCCACGGAGATGGCGACCGAGATCATCGACAAGGCAATGCAGACGCTCGGCGCCATGGGAATGACCAAGGAGATTCCACTCTACCTCATGGCCGAGAAGGTGCGCTGGATCCGCGTCGGCGAGGGCCCGTCGGAGGTCCATCGCTGGGTCGTCGCACGCTCGCTGTTCGGCAACGCGAGCGCCCAGCGGCGCTGATCAACTTAACGACGCAGGACAACGGGGAGCAAGCGCATGGAAGACTCCATCATCTATTCAGCCAAGGATTACGTCGGGACGATCATCCTGAACCGGCCCAAGTACCGCAACGCCTTCACGCTTGAGATGCTCGAGGAATGCGCCCGGATTCTAGGCGACTGGCAGCGCGATCCGGCAGTGCGGGTGATCGTCCTGACCGGCGCCGGCGAATCCTTCTGCTCAGGAGGCGACGTCAAGAAGATGGGGCAGGCTACTTCCATCATCGAGAAAAAATCGGACCTCTGGCACCGCATGCAGTCGGTGCCCAAGATGCTCGCCACCGTCGACAAGCCGGTCATCGCAATGATCAACGGCGACGCCGTCGGAGGCGGCATGGACCTCGCGCTGATGTGCGACATCCGAGTGGCCTCCGAACGGGCGCGGTTCTCCGAGGCCTATGTCCGGCTTGGTCTGGTGCCCGGCGATGGTGGCGCATTCTTCCTGACGCGATTGGTCGGTCTCGGCCGGTCCCTCGAACTACTGCTAACCGGCGATTTCATCGATGCCCAAGAGGCAGCCCGCCTCGGCATCGTCAATCACGCCGTGCCACACGACGAGCTTGAGAAGAAAGCCTATGGCATCGCCAGCCGCATCGCTTCCAATCCACCGCTTAGTGTGCAGGCAACCAAGCGGCTAACCTACCAAAGTTTCCAGAATGAGATGATTGCTTCGCTCGAACTGGCGTCCTCTCAAGCGGTCATCATGATGAACAGCGAAGATCACAAAGAAGCGGTCAATGCATTCCGTGAAAAGAGAAAGGCCCTCTACAAAGGCCGGTAGGCCACCTGCCGTCGGGATTGCCCAAACTCATTGGCGAGGCGATCGCCACTCGTCCTGGCCAAGAAAGTGCTCGCGCGAAAAGACGCTTTGACTGATCGGCAGTCGTCGCACATCGGCGACCAGCCCGGATCAAGGGAGCATGCGAGAATGTATGCCAAACCCACGGCCAGGCCTTGCAACAGCCGAGTGCCAGCGATTGACGAACAGGAGCGGTAGCCAGTGAAACAACCTCTTGAGCGGAGACCTAATACTCTCCAAATTCATCGCAGCCGCGACGATGATGACATTCGTCCCGATAGTCGCCCGTTAAGAAGTCGACCGTGAACAACGTCTAAGTCGTTGAAGAGCAATCGTTTTGGCGGTGGAGGCGCGGTTTGTAATTGCAAGTTTCTGCGGGGTGAAGGCCGCGAACCTTGCGTTTTGGCATTTCGGATTCCGTTCTCCGACAGTTCGTGATTCTCTACGGCGCTCGATGGTGACGCCGTGGAGGAGTGCGATGCGGCCGAAGAAGAATATGCCGACGAACGCGGTCGACCTGTTCCGCTCGCGGCTCGATCAGATCATCAACCTCAAGCACGAGCTTGCGCTGCTCGCCGGCAAGATCGACTGGGTCTGGCTGGATGAGCAGATTGCACCGCTCTACAGCGAGACCGGCCGGCCGGCCGTCGAGACCCGCTTCATGCTGGGCCTGCTGCTGCTCAAGCACATGTTCGGCCTATCCGACGATGAGATCTGCGAGCGTTGGGTGGAGACCCCCGGAGCCCATGCCATTCTCGTCCTCGATGGTGCCGGCTGGCACACCAGCCACACTCTGGATCCGCCACACAACGTCACGCTTCTCTGCCTGCCGCCCTACTCACCCGAACTCAATCCGGTCGAGAACGTCTGGGAGTATCTGCGCAAGAACAACCTCGCCCTGCGCGTCCACGACACCTACGACGCCATCGTCGAGGCCTGCTGCAAGGCCTGGACCGATCTTCTCGCGACCCCGCAAAGGATCGCATCCATTACAAGACGCCGATGGGCTGAACTGTCATGAGTTCTGTCGGTTGGTATTAGAGTTCCGGCCTTCACACAAAGGACGCCTCCAGTACCTGCCGAATACCGGCTCCGGAGCTGCCTATTCCAGCTTAATATTCGCTTTGCGGATCACCGGAATCCACGTTTCCGCCTGGGCGCGCATGATCTCGAAGAACGCCGATGGCGTGGTGAAGCGCGCCTCGGTGCCGAGCTTGGAGAACCTTTCGACCACTTTGGGATCAGTGAGGACCGTCTTCATCGCAGCACTCAGCTTCTCGATAACTGGTACTGGCATGCCGGCCGGGCCGATCAATCCCAGTAAATTGATCGCCTCGTAGCCCGGCACACCGGACTCGGAGATTGTCGGCACGTTGGACAACGTCAACGCAGGCTCCAGCGACGTCACGGCAAGGGCCTTCAGTCTGCCGTCCGTGATCATCGGCAGGGCCGTAGCGATCGGCTCGAACTGGAAGGTTATCTGGCCGGCCATCAGGTCGGCGAGGCCTGGCGCGGTGCCGCGATAGTGCACTGCCTCGAATTTGACGCCCGCGCGCTGCTCCAGGAGCAGACCCGCGAGATGAGTGAAGGAACTTGGCCGCCACGCCGTTCGCCATGGTGTTCATCAGGGCGCAAACGCCAGTCTCGACGAAATAGATAAATTCGATGGGCTCGCGAGCATGGTAGAGCAATTGCCCGCGCTCCAGCGGAATACGGTGAAGATGCGAGCGGAGCCGCTCGTAATTCCAATCCAATGTTGGCATTGGCTGATGGTCGGACCGCCGCCGCGAGAAAGCCGCCGGCGATTTCGCCGCCGGCGGCACAACCTTCATGACGAAGGAGGTCGGCGTCTCCGTGGGCCCAAAATGGGCCGGGCACCTTGTTCTTCACAGGCGGCAGGCTCCTGAGATAGGCGATGATTGCGTTAGCGTCTGCCTTCGTAAGAACAGCGAAGGCCTCCCAAGGGCGACGTTATTATCGACAAACCCAACGCAATGGTTAAGCCAGAGTCCATACGGCCCAAGTGCCTAACTCTGCTCCGGATTGATCGAAACGTTCGGGCTGGGCGCCATCTGTCGCCATTAGGACAAAGGCATAACCCGTCGGGGCTTCGAGGACTTTGTGTGTCACAACAAAAACCCGACCCGAAGGCTTGTGCAAAAAACGATCGCCGACCTTCATTTTCTAGCTTTCTTCACAGACTTATGCTCCACATGACAGCTCCCCTGCGCGACGCCTCAGGGCTGGCGTCGCCGTGTGACTGTCGGTTGTTGCACGTCGTGCAGCAGGCGTCCGACGTTGTAGCCGTCGATATCGTCGGCAGCCACTTCCATGACGAGGCGCGTGCGCATCGGTGCGGTCCAGACGGTGACATAGTGCACGGGCGCACCTTCCCGATTGTGCACGAGACGATCGATCTTGAGCGTCGCCGAGTTGATTTCGACGTTCAACGCCTGCGCGACGACGGGGTTGGCTAGGGCAGCGTTGACCTCCTGTGCGACACGTCCCAGCCGCTCGAAGCTGCCGGCAATGAGTTCGTGCAGCGACTTTGTCTTGAGCGCCTTGGCCGTGACAGCCCCTGCAAAGCGGCAGGGGATCCAGCCATCGAGAAGTGCCACCGGTTCGTTCGCTTGTGAGCGTGTCCGAACGACGTGCAACGCTTGTTCGTGATCCGCGAGGCCCAGTGCGGCGGCGATTGCCGCAGGGCATCTCTGAGTTTCCAGCAACAGGAGCTGCATGGTCGTCTCCTTCAGCGCTCGGCGCATCTCGCCGATGAAGCTGAAGTCCGGGCCATGCTTCGTCTCCCCGACATTGGCGGTGACGAAGGTGCCTACGCCCTGCCTATTCTGGATGAAGCCGTCCTCACCGAGATCGGCCAGGGCGCGCCGCACAGTGATGCGGGAGATCGAGAACTGTTGGCAGAGGGCCTCCTGCGTAGGCAGCAGATCGCCGGTCCGATAGCGGCCGGTGACGATCTGTTCCTTCAGCAGGACATAAAGCTGGCGATGCAGAAGCGCGCCCTTGGCGTTCAATTTCATGAGGGGCGGTGCCGTTTTGCGCACTGGAACAGACCGCTCGAGGCTACTTGTGTCGGTGGGAATTGGCATGTTGTAATGATATTATACCAACAAGAAGGGAGGAAAGCATGAAAAAGCTTACTACTGCGTTCGCAGTCTTGGCGGCGACCCTTGCCTTTGCCGGTTCGGCGGCGAGCCAGACCCAGACCGCCCAGAAGTCGGCATTTCATCCGACCAAGACCGTCACGATCATCGTACCGTACAGCCCCGGCGGCGGGACCGATGCCGTCGGCCGGTTGATGGCAAAGGCCCTGGAAGAAATGTGGGGGCAAACGGTCCTCATCGACAACCGGACCGGCGGCAGCGGATCGATCGGCGCCACCATCGTCGCGCGGGCCGCCCCCGACGGGCATACGATGGTCCTCGCGGTGTCGGGCATTGCGATCAATGCCCACCTCATGAAGCTCCCCTACGACACGGCGACGGCATTCGCGCCGGTGACAGCGATCGCCTATCCCGTCAGCACCCTGATCGCATCGCCGACGCTGCCCGCGAACGATCTCAGGGGGCTGGTCGAGCTCGTCAAGAAGGAAGGCCCGGACAAGCGGACCTTCGCGAGCCCGGATCCAGGGAGCCGGCTGACCGCCGAGCGCATCTTCGAAATAGCCGGAATCAAGCTCACCAACATTCCCTACAAGGGCGCGGCTTCTTTCGTGGGCGACATCTCCGCCGGCCGGGTCGATGTCGGCATCTCGAGCATCACGTCGGGCCTGTCGCTGATCCGGAGCGGCGGTCTGAAGTCGCTCGGCATCATGGGCAATCGGCGCATCGGCATCCTTCCGGAGATAGCGACCTTCAAGGAACAGGGGTTTTCCGGTCTGGAGGAAAACTCCTGGTACGGCTTGTTCGCGCCGGCCGCCACGCCCGCTTCCGTCGTCAAGGCCATCCAGACGGACATCGCCACGGTCCTGGCGACACCCGCGTTTCAGGCGAAGCTGACCGACGTGGGGGCGCTGCCGGGCGGCGACACGCCAGCCGAGTTCAACGAGCGCTTCCAGCGCGACATCAAAGAGTCGGGTGAAGCGGTCCGCCGGCTCGGCATGACGGTCGACTGACGAGAGGCGCGCCTCGAGACACAGTAGAAGGGAGATCGATGATGAGCAGATCAGCGGCTTTTCGCGCGGCGATGAAGACGGGGATGATCGTGGCCCCCGGCGCCTACGACTGCATGACCTCCCGCGCCATCGAGCGCGCGGGCTTCGCCGCCGTCTATATGACCGGCGGCGGCAGCGCCTCCTACCTGGGCTATCCCGACTACGGGCTGCTCACCATGACCGAGATGGCCGACAACGCCGGCCGCATTGCCGCTTCGGTCAAGCTGCCGGTGATCGCCGACGCCGACACCGGTTACGGCAACGAGCTGAACGCCATCCGCACCGTGCGCGAG